>Ga0181612_180355_pt1 | contig 35682 bp, 12 predicted proteins | sample HoacroProtozoa21_FD_119630 | JGI IMG/M metagenome (GOLD analysis project Ga0181612, IMG submission 119630) | Hoatzin crop microbial communities from Cojedes, Venezuel. Combined Assembly of Gp0051906, Gp0051904, Gp0051908 | reverse complement strand
GATACCAGAAGGATACTCTTATTTATACAGAAGAAATTCAGCGGGTTTCTACATGCGTGAAAGTGAACAGGTATGGGGGGGGTTTTTACCCCTTCTAGCTGGGGCTATACTAGATACCTGGAAGAAGTTGATGGCACAATGGAAACTAATGACTGCCTCTGCCTTTAGAATTTCCGCACACGTTAATTCACTGCAGTTTTGTATTTTCCTGTTTACACCCATGGCCCATGCTGCTGAGCAAAGGATAAACAGAAGTTAAGAGATGTTAAAATGCCAAGCTGCTGAACCTGGTCGAGAGCTTGTCACAATTTTCAGCTTTGCTAAAAAGGGTTTTTAAAGCTGTATTAAAAATGTAGTGAATAACTTGGTATTTCTTGCAAACAATAAAGTCAGATTAGCTGTAATTGGCTGTAGAGAGGTGCTCTTAACTTACCATTCTTTGACCATGTTATTGACCAGTATGAGTTTGCCCATGTTGTTAATAATTTATCCTTTGAAAAATCTATGTGCATTATAGTCTTTGATCTTCTCACAAATTTCAAAGCTGTAGATGCTATTTTCTTTTTCCTTTTACATTTTTTCTTTCTTTTTAAAGAAATTTTTGAAGAGAACAGAATGAAAAACAATTTTAAAAGTTTTTTCTGTTTATATTGGTGGGAGAACTTCCACATGACACCCATCCTTGGTAATAAGAAGTGTACATTAATACATTAAGAATATATATGAATAAAAAAATCAAGGCAAGCTTACTGTACTTTGCAGATGAAAAATATTTGAAAACAAGACTTAAAGCATCTAGTAGATTAAAACAGAAATTAAAGACTTTAGAGTAAGAAGAGATCAAAGGCTGTCTTTTCATTGTTCTTTTTATTGTTTATTGACTTCAAAAAGACTTTTTAGTTTAAGCTGACTTTAATGTCTCTTGAATGCTCTTTTGTAAAGTGACTTTGAAAACTCAGGGATAATGTCTTCATTAAGTGGGGAAAATTCTTGGTAAAAATATAGCTGTAACTTTGCTTTCATTATAATAGAAAGAGATAACACTTTGCTTAATTAAGGTCTGTTTTCCCTCTGTTCTGAATTTTACGACCATTTTTTTCATTGAAATTAGTGCTGATAAAAGCTTGAAGTAGACATCGCTAAACTGAAACTTAGTTTTCCAAAGAAGGGCGGTAATGTGAGTTCTCTGTCTATATTTGTTAATCAGTTAATCAGGATGTTGTCTTGTGTATACTAGCTCTTTTAGGAAATGAAAGAAAAACCAAAACTAAAAGCATATTCAAGTTGTATTAATTCTAAAATAAAGCATACGCTTTTTGCATTGTTAGGAATGTTGATTTAGAGACTTACCACTCTCATTCTGCTCCCAAATGTCTGTGCTTTTCTCACCAATCCCTGATGACTTGATGCATTTGGATTATGTTAATACCTATATTAATAATGACAATAAAGATCATAAATGTATGGAGGTAAATTGACAGATTAGGAAAGCTATGCTGAATAATTAAGACAAGGTCCTTGGCACACATTTCTCTGGGGAGTAGTGCGTATTTTCCCCAATATTTTGAGGTTTAAAAATGCACTTGAGAAACAGGACTACCTTGACCTTCCCCCTCCCAATAGCACATCTTTTGCATGTGATTCTGTGAGACTCAGTTCATGTCACTGTTAAATGGAAATGGAATTTTCTTTGGTTTCATGAAGTGCATTCCATCTTTTCTCAAAAGCTGTATGTATGGCAAGCTAAATGATTCCTGACAGTAGAAACATATTCTATGATCTAGATAAATCAATTGCCTTCTTTTGGTTAATTTCTTGCCAGTATTGATTGAGATACATCCTCATTTTAGGTTGGCTCCTCACTTTTCTGTAATTATGATATAATATAATCTGAGTTTTAGTAGTTTCTGACACGGGTTTCTAGTGGACATCAATTGTTTGTTACTCTGGGGGTGGTAGATAATAGGTGCGGTGCTAATTTTGTGAGATACATCCTTCCCATTCTGTGCGTTTCTGCCAGGGCAGCATGTGCAAATATCTGGCAATCTGGCTCTTAATGAGGATCAAGAGATTCTGACTTGCTGTCTCTAGACATTGTTTGTGAGACCTTTTTATGTATTTAAAAAACTCACCAACTCCTTTTCATGTGATAGCTGAGTTCCCAGAGTTTTTTCATAAGAAACGTGTATTGCATGTTTTCTGTAACTGCCTAACCTTGCTTCAGCTTTAAAGGAGATTGTTTGTCTTCAAAAGGAAAACCAACGCTACAGTTGTTTTCCCCTTGCTTTCATTCATGGCTAGGGACAGAGCAGCAAAGCTATTCTAGGCTAGATTTATTTTTACTGTCTTTCAACTATGATATTCATATTAGGAATCTTATGTCCAGTGCAAAAATGAGACATTGAAAAGAAAGTCTTCTTTAATGCTGGATGAATCGAAAGGCCACCCTCTGTAATAATTTTGAGACTGATTCTAATGTTACTCATTTATGGGTTGGATTGTAGTTTTCATTTACTTCATTTTAGTGTGAGCAACTGCATTCTGGATTTGGCGATTCAGTATATAACAATTCCGTTTTGTGGACTGTCTTACTAGTTTTCATGTTCATAGATGCAGAAAAATTTTTGCAGTATAAATATTTTTCTAGCACAAATGGTTAACTATTTTTACAAGTCTAATCTTTGTGGGTGGTTTAGAGGCTCAGTTACCCACTGAAAGGGAGGAAATAAATGTCCTTGAGGATTTGCATTTGGATCATATGACATTGTGGGTCTCAGCTCATTGTTAATAATTCTTACGTCTGTGCAGCATACAACAGCAAATGAGGCTGTGCAGCCTTTGAAAATGTAATGCAGAGTTACTTCTGGTACCCTTGTAGAAACATGTAAGTTCTTTTATAGAAGATGACAGAAAAGTAAGCCAGGACAAAGAAAGTAACAAATTCGCTGGTAAAATTGATATAATGTGTAATCCAATTTACTAGATTGAGTATCTAATGTGAAGACTATTGAACTTTCATGTTTATTATGCATGTGGCTGATGCTGTTTGTGTGGCATTGCACAGTTGCGTTACGGGCGTTTAAGGGGCTGAGATTCCACAAAACCAGAAAGAAGCTGGAATAAAAAGGAGAGAGGAAGGCGCAATGAAGCAAAATGATGAAAGAATGAATGTGGCCAAAATACCGCGTTTTTATAGTAATTATGTTTTTGCATTTATGTTGCATTAGGAAATAACACAGGGTGGTCCCAGAATGTGAGAAATGTGGTTGCTCTCCATTTTGTAGGTTTGAATCTACTCGCACTAGAAAACAACGGGCACCCAGGATGAAGAGATCTTAATCCCTTGAAGTTAGGTAACCTACTTTTGTGCTCAGTGTTTGTGAGCAAAAGGTGCCAAACTTTGTTCCCTTTTGAGTGCTACGAATCTTGACATGCATGAAAACAGCGTTTGGCTCAAGGGTTTGTTTGCATATTTGAATACTTCAGTTATATTATTAACAACCCAAATCTGGTTTCCTGCCTTGTACATACAGAAAGGCTTCTATAGTAGTAATGTAAAAAGTGAATTAAAAGGAGGATGCAAAACGTCTTCCCAAGTGGGTGAGATCAGCAAAATTAGAACATTCCAAGAAGAATTATTCAATGCTTGTGTATGTCAGATAATAAATATGACATAGCAATGATTCCAGACTTCTTTGTGCATATAAGGCCTCTCATTATGAGCCTCAATTCTATTTGCTTTCCAGCAGTCATACAAGCCCATTTTGGAAACCAGTGCAATAGATAAAATATATTTAACAAATTCATCATTTGTCTGAGAACTATTTGAAAAAAGAGATATTACTGCCTGTATTCCTGTCTCCAGAACCACTTGAGCTGTCTTGATATGAGGTCTAGCTCCTTGTTACCTACTATGTGTAGCAAAAGGGGATCTGAGGGGACCTGTTAGGAGGAGAAGGGTCAGCAAATCAGAGACTTTCTTTTGGGTCTGAAGCAAGACCCAGAGTATGCTGATAAAAGTTCTGTTCATAGCTGGGCTATGCTCAGGCACTGAAGTTGCTTTCTGCCTGAGTGAAACAATGTATTCATGAAAGCTGGCAGTACTGACATGTTGGTTTTTTTAGACAAACTCTTTCTAAAACAAACAGGGCTGTCATCGAGGGAATGCTAACGCTGAAGACATGTCTGTAGAAGAGCAGCTTTATTTTTGTTTGCCTGGTTTGAAGAACTTGTAGCACTTCCACTCACTCCTTTCGGCGCCGTTGGTTCCCTCTTTCTACATCACTCTCTTCCAAAATGACATAGTTGTTGTACTCAAAGTACTAAATTGCTAGAAGCTACCTACCTTCTCCCTGATTTACAGCAAAACAATTCACATCACCTCAGACTTTTCCCTACATTCACTGCGTATGGTAAATGTCCTTTCCGTCTGATTTTTGGAGTTCTAATGATGTTTGTGTAACTTTTTTTGAAAATAGAAGTTAACCTCATGTTAGACAGGGTTTGCAAGACTAGAAAATCTTTCTTTAGGAAAGGGATGATATCCTGCCGCTGCTCAGCCGCTGCTGCTATGCCATAGGTGTGTGCTGCTGAGACAAAGCTGGCATCCTGCTCCAGGTGCTGCAGCGTCTCAACTTTACGATGTAACTACTGTAAATCCTAAGTAAGGAGGTGTGCTAAAATGTTCCTTGGTCATGTTGCCGTGCATGACAGTGCACATAGCTGCTTTCACAACCTGTTGTCCCTGGAGATACACATTTCAATGCTGTGTCCATTTCCATCACAGATGTATTAATTACATTTAATGTAGTTTTGAGGTAAGGTAGCACAGCCTTATTTCAGAGGACAGGGAGTATGTGTGTTGTAATGAGGCTTGAGTACAATTGATCTATGACTGGGATACAAGGGATTCTTAAGGGAGTTTGCTGATTTATGTAGAAGACAGATGTCTGTGGCCATTAGGAAACACCAGTTTTTATTATCTATCAATCTCATTGAAAACCAATGGCAGCAAAATCTCCTGTAATAGTTATCTAATCTGTTAAATTAGAGATTAATGAAAAAAAAAACATTACAGAGGAGGAAAATACACTTGTAAGAGTGGACAATATGAGAAGAACAATACAGACTATTCAAAATCATATACAACAGCAGTCTGAAGACAACAAAAGGATAAATCAGTACACACAATTGTTGTCTTAATCCAATTTTTGCTTTCAATGTGCTTAGGAGTTTCAGATTGAAAAAACGTATGTGGATATATGGGTTAGTAAATTACTAGAGCAATGGAGCATATAAGACTCATTCCAAAATAGAAAAAAAAGAATAGAACACACCATTAAGAATATCACACACTCATTTTTCAAATGGTCTTAGAATTTAATACAGTTGAAGTTTAATTTTGCTTATCTACATCTTTATTTTCATATTTGTAGAGTTCAGAAGTGGCTACTTATTCAAATACATTAGGAAGACCAAAAATTAGAAGAAAAAATTTATACGTTATATGTAGCTATGACTGTTATTTATGACAGCAGTGTTTGGAAACCATTAATCTCTACAGGGGGAAAAACCCCAATATCTTAAATATTTTGGAAGGAAAAAAGTGGGGACAGTATGTCTTCTATCGGTTCATTTCTAAGCATCTAAGTTTGAATGTGTTCTGTGTGCTCATTTTTCCTTGCAGCTACTATATGCAGTGGGATATAAAACAGAAGGAATTTTCAAAAAAGCAAGTTTCATTTATCTATACATAAAAAAGAAAATACTGTTGAGGTGACCATGTGTGTCAGTACATCACTTTATTTCCACACCACCTGCTGCAATTAAAAATGAATTCACCAAGCAGCAAGTACAGTAACTTCATCAACCAGCTGATATTATAATTAATGACTATAGAGTCTCTATTATTGTGTACTTCCAAGGCATCAAGTGGAAAGCTGTCGTAGTGCTTTAAATAATGAAAAAGTTTCAGGCCTTGATAAATGGCTCAGTTGGATGCAGTTTAGAAAGTTGAGAGCATATGCTTCTGTCATTAGAAACTGAGGACCCTCGTTACCCTTGCTATAACTCTTCAGATTCATCTGAAATTCTTTGATTCCCTCATGTACTTACACTGTGTTTAAAATGCAAAAGTGTAGAAAAATATGGTGTGTATGAGAAATTCAGTTAGTAGGAAGAAAGATTAAAATAAAGCTACTGTTCATTAACATCTTTGTTCCAAACCTATTGAAAAAGATAGCATTAGTCTGTATCCATATTTCTTTTGAAATGAGAGTAAGCAAACGTTTTTCTTTGATTCCTTTGAGATTTTTGTTTTAAGAAACAATTGAAATCCAATAAAGAAATGTGCTTCAGAGAATGCTTATGAAGATGCCTAACTGACTTAATAGAGAAATGACAGCAACGGTATTTGTTGTTGCGATCTGTACTTTACTTCAACTCCATGGTATTCTGCAACAATGGATGCAGAATGGGTGTAAAGTACTGAAGCAGAAATTCTGGGTATTACTGGTGAGACAGGCTTAAACAGTGAAAACTTTTAACAGGCAAGCTACTTGTTAATTCACTTCCTGAACAGTATAGTTTTGTTTTTAAATATAGCCATTTTAACTGAAAACTGTTAGTTAATTTTCAGCTACTATTTATTTTTCTTCTTACTCTGAAATTTTCGTATAATGTGTATGCTTCTGAGGATATTTCATAGCTGAAATGCTGAAATGCTTTGCTTGGCAGAGCATGTTTCAGACAGAGAAAATTTTGTCTAATCCCTGACTCTCATGGTTGTCATTTTGCTTTGTTTCACGTGTAGAAGCTATTTGCCAGAACCTTTTCTCAAACCTTTTATAAAGGAATTATGTTTCTTCTAAAGTATTGAATTAAGATAACGAAACATGTATATGAATACATATATAAATGTATAACCAACAACAGAAATAAAGATTTCTTCCTCCCTATCGTATGAACTTGTGAGATAATGTAATAAGTGAGTGTTGGTTCTTCCTCTGCATTTCATTATTTAGAATCTATTAATTAGAATCTACATTTCACGAGCATCCAAAACCACCAAAGCACTATGCCTAGGCATTACGTGCAAGCATATAACAGAAGAATATTCTAGTCCAAGGATTTCTCAGTGGCTAAAATGTGTGTTCAACAATCTGGTGCTAAATTAAGGAGTGAAATAGAAGGATCTGTGAATGGGTGGAAACAGATGTGAAAATTCTGCCTGTGCAAGGAAGGAGTCTTGTGTTTATCCTCTGTTGTGTGGAGACCATCAAGCTGCACTAACAGCAGCAGCCTGTGCTGTGAGTGAATCCACTGGATTCTTCATATTTGATAGCTCTCACTGCTTTGTTTTTTTTTGTTGAGGAAAAAGGCCAGTTGAGTGACTGCTTTATAATGTTCACCTCAGAATATTTTCAAACTCTATGCAATTGGTTAGACAGATGCAGATTCAGTGCTGATGCAATGGCGCCATCTCCATTCATTTTGAAGGTGTACTTGCTTGCATGAGATGTGAATTTGTGATAAGTACTGAATATTAACTAGGATATTTGGACTTTAATATAATGATCTTATATCACCACAGCATCTTGGCAAATTAGATTAAACCTGAAGGACACAGGGCCTGATCCATCTTTAAATTCGTGATGTGTGAAAGTTGCACTTCAGACAAGTGTTAGGCTAATTGCTTCCTTAGCTGGTGACTTTAATAAGTTATAAACAGAAATATTTATCTCGGTGTGCTAAGTGGCTAGTAGGCTGAAAATATAGATAGCAAATACATTCATAGATGTAGGTTTTTGCATATATTCAAAATATTGTCAGATTGTGCTATTAGATGCCTAGGTTTCTGACATATTTCAGGACTTTTATGCCCTTGCTAGTAATTAAATTAATTATTTATCCATTGTACGCAGTCTTGAATTACTGTGTGATTAGCTTGGGCACTTAAAAGTATAAGAACACTTGAAAGCAAAATCCAAGCATAGATATTCCATAGCACGTCTTACAATCTAAATATTGCTCTTAGTCTAATCGAAATAGCAAGAGTAGTCACAGCAGTTGATGGACTATTTTTCAAATTGATTTCAAAAATGTATTTAAGGGGATGATCTTCTACTCTAGATTACCTATTGATTTTTAATATGAAAAGCTCATTATATAAGCAGTAACTGCATATAAAAACCTAGCAAACCTTTGCATAAATCCTTTAATTGAATTTCCAGAGCCTGTGGTTCTACTTTTTTTTTTTTAATTAAATCTATTTCTTTTTTTAAGTGTTACTGTGTAATTTGCATGCTGTGAAGTGGCCCTGTCCCAGATAAAGTGCCATTGATCCTTATTAAACTTCACCTCTGGGCTTGCTCAAAACTAACTGGAAAAATTAAAGTGTTCATGCTGCAATGCACATATTGCTTGTGTGATAGGATTATGGAAAAAAAGAATAACATTAATTTCCAAGACAGAATTTATAATGCAAGATTTTATTTTTTTCCAATTTGATAATTGGTAGCAAAATCATATCTTAAATATAAATTATATTTCAGTCTGCAAACTGCAGTAGTAATTAAGAAAGATAATGTATACCTGACATAAAACCATGATGTTTTATATGGATACTCCTTTGGTATATTAAATTTTTTTAAGTGTTGAAAATGATTATGGATTCAGCCCAACAGCTTAAATAGAGATTTGAGAAAAAAAAAAAAAATCTGGAACCTATGCAGTACCTTGTATTAATAGCTGTTTCAATTTTATTTCTTGAGTTGAAAATGTGAAAAATGATAGTCTGCAAAATTCATGCCAGCAATTTTATATTAGAATTATCATGTGAAAGAGAAGTATATAAGTTGCAGTACTATTTTCTATTTTTTAAAATACCTAGCATTTTTTATTTGAAAAGCAATAAAATCTCCTAAAGAAATATTCATAATCAATAAGAATACAAAGTGTGGAATATATTAACAGAGTTATAAAAATGTTTGTGATATGACTCAAAATGAAAAACCCAGCAAGTTATGTATGGTTTAAAGTGTAATCAATTTTGAGGTTGCGTATGAGGATATAAATGATAAACACAAGTAGTAGCATTTTTAGTAAAGGCTGTTGCAAAAAAATACTGTATTTATGGTCTATTCCATTCTTTTTATAGATCATTAATGTAGAAAACAAACACAGTGTATCCATCTTCTTAGACAGTTTAAAATTCCATTAAATGATATCTTTAAATGGAAATTTGGAGCTCATTTAATATGCTGCTTTCCACAAACACGTGCTGTAATGAAAGTGAATGTAAACTGGGTTTCTAGCAGAAGCTGATACCATAGAAGTTATATTCAGGAATGTTCCAGATTTGTAGGGGAAACTAGTGGGTTTTTCCACTTTCAGCAAAGAGAACTGCTAAATCTGTTACATTTAAGAAAGTAGTGAATTGCATGTTGTATTGCCTGTGATGTATTATGTCCAGCTAGGCTGGAGTTGTCCATCGTAGTACAACCTCATTCCACAATGGAAGTATTTGTTTCAGAACATTTCATCCACAGAGTAATGAGTGCAACCTGATTTTTGCCCTGTGCTTAGTTAATACAGAACCAGTTTAAATACTACTTTCTCACCAATCTGAACCTAACCAAATTGTGTTTAACTCTATTAACTGCTTAAATGTATTATGTATTTGCTTTGAATTTCCTTTATTGCTTTTACATAAGCACTTACTATTTCAAAATCAGCCCATCAGTCTCGTTTCATACACCCACTGAGATGATAACAATAACATGAAATAAGTTGTATTTTACGGTTTTTTCAGTACCTCATTTGTGTGTTTGACAACACTGTCCTTGTTTCCCCTGCTAAGTCAGTTGGTTTAGCCTTGAACGTTTATTGTGCTCCATATAGGAGTTACCTTATGGCCACTGGAGCTCTTTGCTACTGCTAGGACCAGTCTGGACCCATGGATCATTTTTCTTTCATTCAGTGTGTAACATGATAGAGTATTTAGCAACATCTCTTAAAAACAGAATAAAACAATAAAGGAGAAACCCCTAAAACTCTAAAATTCCTGAACCTGTGCTATTTGTGATATTGCAGAAGTATTTATAATGAATTGTATGAAGTATATATAAAAACCCCAGAAGTAAGATGTGTTGTTCCTGGGGTAAATTGTTCCTACTAGGTGTCTGAGAAGAAACCTTGTCTATACAAGCATTTCTATATCAGATGAAGACCTGGATACTTCTCTGCCTGTTTTGCAGTACTGTTACAGTTCCTACACAAGAAATTTCATCATAGGACAGCAAAGAAAGGAGATGAAGAACATAGATTGTGGATCGAGGGAATGGATCGTGTTGTTTTGTTTTGTGCCTTGTGGAAGTAGGCTCATGGCTTTGAGTCTTTGAATTTTTAAAACACTGAGCTCCTCGTCTGTGGCACAGCATTCCTGGACTCGCACCAGAGGCTGGAAATGCCCAGGAATATCCTTCTTCACAGGGGCAGCTGAGCAGTTCTTAAAAAAATATCCCAACTGCAACAGTGCTTGCTTGAAAGGAAAAACAAACAGTCACAAAGGGTCTCCTGTGGCACCAAATTTTCCCAGAAAGTCTGCCTGATGCCATTCTTTTTAGAAAAACCTTTTTTACTGGCCTTTCTAAAATGACATGCAATGTTGCTGAATTAACTTGATTTTTCTAGTGTTATTTCCTGGAGGGAAAAGAGAAGGTTGACAGAACTAGGGGAGGAGGTGAATTGGGGCTCTTGCAGCAATATGGAAGTTGCCTCAGAAAAGCTATGCTGACCTGGAGCCTTGTTAATGAATGAGTTTAAGCTGGGTTGATACCACTTAGTTTACTCCTGAGTGAACAGTACTTGGCTGAATAAGGGTGACTGGAACAATCCATTCAGCAGCAAGGGAGAGCAATTGCATCTGCAGCAGACCTGCTTATTTCTTCTCCAGTGTTGTGGATTTGGCACTAAAAGGTGGTTATCATGCATAATTCTAGACAGCAGTCTGCTTGCTTCTGCTCTGCTAGGGGATTATTGTCTTCAGCTTTGGGAAATTAATGTGTTTCAGCTCCCTCCGTCAACGGGCAAACATGGGGCCAATGCAAAGTATTCGCTCCAAATTTTCATGTTGCTTGGTAAGACTAGTATGAATGACTTGTTCATCATTATTTCTGGTCCTCCTCTATGTGGTTAAGAAGTTTTCTTGCTGGCTATTTCTTTGAGCAGTTATTACAAGTACCATATTGCTACTTGAAACCTATTTCTGTTTTACCTTACATACATCACAAGAGCTCTGAAATTTTGCTTTAGGAAAAAGGTTTTAAAATTCTTTCCTGGTTGGTTGTCAGTGGATTTGTTGTAGTTTCCTCACGGTCTTTAGTGGAGGAAGTAAGTGACACTGATCAGTGAAGGTGGATAGTAAGATTTATAATGTATTTGTGCTAGCTGATTGCCAACAGAACTGGCCTTTCCCAGCGGTGCTGTACACGTACTTGGAAAATCAATAGGGATTAGCCTATGACCCCCTTCACATACTTATACTGTGGTCTGCATTGCTTACCAATATTTCATCTGTTTCACTTAAATGCTGTTACTTACTCAATAATGTGTGGCTGTTCTCGCAAGCTACTAATTAATTTTTAAAATGCAGTATCACTTGAAACAGAGAGAAAGCACACCTTTAGCATCAGAGTGAGTGGAGGGCAGGGGCTTACTTAGTGGATTTGCACTTGGTACCTTTAATTAAAAATCCTACTTTGAAAGATTAAAGTTATACATTCAGATTTAAAAAAGTACTAAATCAAGTCCAGACACCTTTTCATGGATGTTGCCAACAAGCTAAACTGCCAGGTTTAACTAGGTTCCTACAGTACTGTGTGTGCCAGTTGTGACCCAATTTGACTTTTCAATATGTATGCTTATACTTAGAACATGCATATAAGGAAATGATTTTTGGTGACGTTTAGATAAATGTCTTTTTATTATTATGTATTAAAGATATTTCTTTTGTACTAGGATTAACAACTTCTGAACTGTGGTATGAGAAAATAAGGTTTTCCTTTTGGTTTGCTGTTTTTTTAATTTTGCCTTGGTTTGCTAGGGTTTTTTTAAATTTTGCTTTAAAAATACTTGGTTTAAAGTTCTTTCTTTTTTTTGTCTCTTCTAAATTGAAGAAGAAAAATATTTTATATTTTATGTTTATAAATGGATATATTTCATTTATATTGAGTCTAGGGCATAGTCTTGATGGTGTGTTCACATGTTATATAAAGGTTGTATTTCAAATACTAAGGAGTTGAAAAACTAAACCGAAGTATCAGGTATTGTTTTTCCTTTGACTAGTTTAATTTTTTTTAAATATATCAAAATAGTATGAAAATAATTTGTTACACAGTGTAAAATTCTTATTTCATTTTCTGATTTACCATACAGTTTGCCAAAATCCATACCTAATGGCCTAAAGCAATTCTTTTTGATAAGGTTGTTCTCCCAATAGAGGGATTTTAAAAATTTGTAGTTTCTTATGCAAGTGTACCTGTTCCCTAGAGTTACTTGTAGTTTCTTATTGATCTAGGTGGTGGTATTTGAATTGGTCGATGTACTCTGTAACTTGTTTAAGATACCCTACCTGAACTATTATTTTAAATAATATATTCATAAATTGATTAATCATTACAGTAAGAGTTAATAGCTGCATTTTTATCTGTGCACTATCCACAAATGACTCCTGGTATAATAATCAAGCATATATAAACAGAGATTCAGGTTTAAATTGCAGTACGCCTTATAGTAATTATACGGCTAGTAATAGTAGGTTTCTGCAAGCAGGAATCAACCTTTTTCTGTGTGGGCAGCAAAACTCAGTGTGTTTATTTAATGCGGAGAAAGTCATAATAAATATCGATGTGCTTATAAGCCATGTTATGGGAGAGAGGAGAGAAGGAAAGATGTGGCTTTTTCTGGAAGAGGCAGATAGCTCCTAAGGCTTGGCACGTGTTTGGGTGTGAGCAGGTAGCAAGCGAGTGGGGCCGAGCCTGCAGGAAGCCTTCCGGCCACACGCGCGTGGATGCTGGGTGGGAGGCACTGCGCGGCCTGGCCGGAGGGCTGGGTGACCCGCAGACTGTGGAAGCTGCGGCTAGAGGTATCGTGCGGATCTCACAGCTTGCTTCTCCTTCCCAAAAGAGGACTACACAGAGGAGCCAGGGGAGCTACCTAACCAACAGATATCTGTAAAACAATACACATAAAGGGATGTAACTGCCTGTTAGTCATTGCAGAAGAGGTTGACTTGCATGCTTTCTTTTGATAACGTCTTGCTTTTGTAAGGTCTGTATTGCTGTCAATATACATATAGCATAAGCAACTGCTGTAACTACGGGGGGGTGGTGGTGGTTAAATTTGGAGCTTCAAATTATTATGAGTAAGGAATAAAGGTTTTGTATGTACATTTGTAATATATATTTTAATGTGTATAATAGGAAGTGCTCCAAAAAAAGAAAGAGCAACCACCGTAATTTTCATAACAAAGATCCTAGTCTGGCTCACACAGGAGTCAGTGTGAGTCTTTCTGTCTGCCACAGTATGTGTGGACCTCATCCAACAGTTTTTATTAGGAGAAGAAATACTCTTCAAAAAAAGTTTGTGCGTGCAGAGGGAACTAGAAAAAAATCTGTTTAACTGAAAGTGTCACGACTCACTTTCTTAGCGGCTCTGTGGTTGACTCTACTAAATGGTGCAGAGTCCCAATAGCTTTGAACAACTTCCACTTTGATTTAATCCTAAATTCTATGAACAAATGTGAACATGGAGTACATATACATGCACTCTTACCATCACACACGTATTCTCAAATTAATGGCCTCTTCTAGTCAGTAATCTGAGTGTAGTGTGGAAAATCACACACCTCGCATTTCAGCTGATTTCCTGCATAAACTATTGTCATGAGCCTTGGACTCCTGCATTTTGCAAATGAATAACTAGGGGAGGTTTTTCATATTTTAGTTTGAAAGCCATTTTGTTTCACCACATGCTTTTTCTGCTTCATAAATTCTACTTTAAAACATTCAACAACCTGCTAAATTAATATATACTGTGTTCTTTCTTTAATGGGTAGGGGAACTTGTCTCACAGCAGTGCATTTGTTCAGCTCTGTTTTGAAGAAGTGCTGCCTGCCGCGTGAAGGACATCTGCTCACAAATGAATGATTGTGCTTTTGATTCGGAGCAGCACCTTCACTTTAAATGCTGGCTGCAGATGAAAGGAACAGATTGCTGTGGTACTGCTTTTGTGAGGATTCCTCTACCCAGCATGCGGCTTCATACATTATTGAGAGCAAAGCCACTTTATGCTACCACTCCTCACTGCACTTATTTTGCCAACCTTATTCAGAATGTCAGCAAGGATCACTTTTCTACAAAGGAATAGAAGGACAGTCAGGAAGATTAAGCAGATAAATTATTTACAGTGTTTAATTATCATTGTACAGGTTTATTAAACTTCATGGTTACCTGGGAACCTAAGCAGGTGTTGGAAAAAAGTCCAATAAAGTTAAATAAAAAATGTTTTGTGTAAAGTGAAATCCTTTTATGTGTGCCATGTTAATATAAATGTCTAGGGTTTTTTTGTAGAGTGCCAAGCTTGACTTGCATTTAAAGTTGTGATTATTTTTTTCATAGTCTATTCCTAGCTCAAGACTTTCTGTGATAGGAGATCCCACAGAATTCTCTGCTGGGTTGAGCAGCAGCCTCTTATACTGCTAAGTGTCCTAGACAATAAACAGATGTACAAGGTATGCTTGGTAAATCTCAAAACATTGCCTTTTGCTGAAACTAAGGACAGCTGAATATTGTAGCAAAAAAACACACTGTAGCACCAAAATACTGAATAAATACTTTACTTTGTTTCTTCTTCCCATAAATTGACCTAACTGGTGTTCATTTAATCATAGAAGTGAGGATGTTAATTTTTGTTAATTTTATTTTTTTTTATTTAGCAGTAGTTGTCCTCTACGAACAGCTTCCACATCTCTGTGTGCTATTCACTAATATAAACTAATGAGCTCCATTAAAGATCTGCCCACCTAGTTGCAAAGAACCACCTATTAATCTGTCATCTTTGAATACTCTGAGAAAATTAAGACCACCAAGCAACCATGAATTTGAAAATGAAAAAGGCAGTACCAAACCTATTATATTCTAAGGATGAGTGCCAAATAGGTAGGAAGTGACTGGTGTTACTAAAAAGCAGCAGACAAATCCCACTGATTTAGTTCAGTAAAATAACCCAGAAGCGTATCAGGGTAAAAATGGGCTGAAATCCTGGCTCTTGTAAGGTCAAGGGAGTTCTGTTACTGACACGAGAGAACACCAGATATGTGTCTTTTTGAAACTGCAGTTCCATTAAGATCTCAATTATTACCAAAATAATTTTGCCAAAAAGTATGCATTTTAGTACAAGGCCCATTTGGTTTCCCGTTCTACTGTTTACATTTTGGATTATGATGCAGAGAATTCATAGGCTATTTACAGTGATTCGAAGATCCGGTAGGAAAAACCTAACAGTACATCTTCGAATCAATGGAGAAGGTCTTTCATCCTCCTGTGATGTTACAGTTTTCTTGGTACATTGTTACTTTTTAAACAGCAAACTGGTGACTAGGTAAATGTGCAAAGAGTTGCCCTCCATAGCAATAGCAACTTGCATTAATTCTGGGTGGGTTACTTTATGTAGAAGCTAGAAAAGACTGTTCAAAATCTGTTAGAATAATTCTGGATTTAATCCACAATGTGAGAAATGAATTATGAAAATTAGTATCCATGGATCTAATTGTTGTGATTCAATTTGATTTATGCCAGAATAGTAAATTTCTCATTCCTGAGTCTAACTCTAGGAATCAGTATTTTGTTGAGAATAGTCACATGTGCTTGTCTGAAATCTGCTTTAAAGCATATTTTCTGTTATTGCTTCAATATAGCATCCAAAATATAGCATTTCATTAAAAAGTTCATATAGACTTTTAATTTTTTTTTCTTTTGAAGTTTTATTTCTACAAAATAAATATCCATAGGTGTGAGAAGTATTTTGATCTTTGATCACTTTTTGTAAATTGTCCTCTTGTTTGGAAGATGAAGGAAGGGAAGAGGCAGCCTGGGGGAAGATTTCAGTGTATCTTTTAGGGGTTGAATGAGTTTTTTGTGCTTTTGTTTGTTTGTTTTTCATCAAACCGCTTTTTGTATCTGTGACTGATTTCACTATGGACAGCCCTGAAGGAGAAACCATATCAACTTAACTAGTGGAGTTGAACCTGCTGTTTCTTTATAGTGGCTCAAGGTATCTTACATTTAATTAGTAAGCTAGCTGCTAACAGGGGTGGCATATTGTTGTAGAGAATAAAGAGTTTGTAATACTTGGGGCTATAATTAGTTGGTACTATTTTTTGTATTCCACTGGATAAGCTTTGACAAAGACCTATTATTTCCCAAAAAAGACATTCTTTTAAGAGAACATCTGTTGAAAGAGGCAGTTTAAAATCTTAAAATCCAGGGCATAATTAACACTGTAGGACTACAAATATTAGTTTTCTAGAAGCTATTTCTACTTCTCTTTTTCTTGATGTTCAGTAACCTTTCCAAGTTTTTTTTTATCACTATTTTGCATTTAGCATATAATTCTATGTTCAGAATAAGCACCTAAACTAAACCAGTAAAAATACTAACTACAGCCCACTGATGTTAACTGAAAAAGAGAGTGTCTTGCAGCAGGGGTGGCATGCTTGTCTTCAGGTACAGTAGGTTAAAGATGTAGGATATCGGAATATCTGCATTTGTGGAAAACTCTTTGTGTCTCAGTGTTGAACCATTATGCTACACCGTTATCTTTTTAAGCACTGTTTTATGTTAAAGTTATGAAAGATTAATTGAAAAAGTCAGAAGTTTCTTCAAAGCAAATTGGAATAAACAGAATGATGTCTGCCATCTAAGAAAATCTGAAGAAAAAACCTGATTATATGTTTTGGATTTAATCACCTAATGTAGCAGCAGAGAACTCTAAATAACTTAGTGTAAACACTTTAGCAATTTTCCTGCTAGCAACAAACGACAGTTGCCTGCCTATTTATTTGCTTACAGGATCAAAAAAAGTGTGTGAAGTTCAGCCCCCACTGGAGTCGATAAAATACTCTATTGAACTTTGAGCCGTTATCCTTAATTTTGGCTTTTAGATACATCTATGCCTGCCTTGATTGTATAAAATATAGTGAGATTTCTGCAGCAGGAAAAATGAGTACTTATTAATGCTCTTGCTAAATAAAAATGGCGAAAGTACTGCTGGATTACAACAAGGAAGTATTGTATCCACAGTTTGGATCTGAACTCGTTTAAGAATATGGAACATGAATCATGAGTCATTTATGCCTATTTTAACTTATTTCTACAAGTTGATCTGTTTTTACTAAGTCTTCTTTTGGGACCTCGCTCTCTTCACTTGTTATTAAAATTTAACTTTTTCTTACATGCTTTGAAAATATTTAACTTTTTCTTACATGATTTGAAAATATCTGATGGCATGGCTGAAGAAAGCCAATGCTTCTTAGGATACAGCAGTGAAAATGGTGTAGTCTCAAATCTTGTGCATTTAATTGAAATGGCTACTGTACAGAGAAGTAGTATTCCCACACTGGAATTCCAGTTATTCGTTACCTTATTTCTTTCTGGAAAACTGCAAATTTATTTTTTATAGAGCTCAGGCATAAAACTGTCTGTTGCACTAATGTGGAAAATGTTTTCCTATTACACTGTCTCCATGCAAATAACAAATTAATGCAGCTTGTAGAGGAATCTAATCACTGTAATTCAACATTCAGGGGAGCAAAAAATGATGGTGCTTGTCTTCACTCTTGCAAGAATGACACCAGATTTTAGTTTTTTAATGCATGGCCTATTTAGCTCATTAGTTTTAATATAGAGGTTTAAAAGTCTTTCCTTAAGCAATATCTTGAAAACAAGGTGTTAAGCTACTCAAGTCTGCAATCTCATATCAAGATGTGGTTATGGCAGTTATCCTGCTATTTTATACCCAGTTTTGTCTTTTATTGTACTTCATCTTGAAGATATTTAATTTATGCAGTGGGTCATTACAGCTTTCATTTGCCCAGACGGAGGAACCTTGGGGATAAGAATGCATTAAAATCAACTGTCCCCCAGCTCCAACCTTTCTGACATTTAGGACTCTTAAATACGCTGCTGAACACCCTAATTTATAAAAATGTGTTAGTTTGCTGAACTTCTCTTTCTTACCAAGATCAGAAATCAGCTGCTTCTCAAGAGGTCTTAAACCACTCTCAGCCTTACCTGTGTTGAAATCAGCTTCCACTCCTTTTACACCTTCAAAATATTTTTAGAAATATCTTCAATTGCTCTCTCTGACTGCTTTCGTTCTTGGGGCTTTCTGTTGCTTTTGAGCCTATTAACAACTTGTGGTTTGTTTTTTGCAATGTTTTGTGTAACCTGTCTCTTGTTTCTCCCTGCTGTCCATTTATGCACTTGTCTTAGATTTCAAAATGATTTAGGATTAAAAAAGTTATGGTGATCTGTTGACTTTGAGAACACTGCAGTTGCCCTCCCACAGTGTTTTTTACTAGTTTTACCTGTTCTATCTTGAAACCTGTTCAAAAATGTAAAATCTGAAAGCAAATAAAAAAAAAAAAAAGCTTTTTCACTGGAGATCCTACAATTTAATATGATGGTTTTTGAAGGTTTTTTATCAAGAAGTGGAAAATGCTTTGAAATTCAGATTTTTTCCAAATCTGGATATTTTTCAAATAATAATAAAAAAATCTCATAGTTCCTTGCCTTCTCCTTACACCAAATCCATTCCTATTCCTTGGTCAGACAGAAATCTTCCTCCGCAGTCAGCCTGTTGCCTTGTCCAGCGTAACGACACTCATTCCACACAACAAGAGAAATGCACAATTGGACTTAAATGAAAGGTACTGCCGCTGGGTGTTTTCCTGAATTTGTCTTATCCCCAATTACCTCCTTTCCTGCCCACTTTTAGATCCTGTCTGTTCAGCAAAGGAGGAGGACGATTAGTCATTCTTGTCAGTTTGTCTTTTCTGAGCTAAGAACCAGGGCTCATCTCACCTACTCCTACTCTGTGGCTGCTATGTGGCAAATGGAGTAAAATCGGTCTTTGAGTTCAGTGATATATTTTGCAGATGCGCGGCTTTGTACATTGTTTGTATGCCTGGGTGGTGCGAGTATTTAGTTATTCATTTTGTCGTTGAAACTTACGCTGGTTTTTAATGTTCTTTCTAAGCTTTCTCTGTACTCTCAGAGTTTGTGCAGTAGTTCAATGGACATCTTGAAGAAACACTTGTGCTGTGCATCATTTCTACTTGTTATGCTTGTTTTGGTGGGGAGCTGGTGAAAGGATCCTTTACTGTTCTTTCAGATGCTGTGTGTCTTTGGAGGACTAGCAGGGAGGAATTGGCTGTTCCTTTGCCTGACTTAAGTAGGTGAAACCAGGAGAGAAATAGTGTTAACAAAATACTTTCATTTTCCTCCCTTTTCTGTTTGGCAAACAGCTGTTTTGGCCAGGCTAATTCCGTCCCTCTGTTTTTCTAAAATGCTTTGATCTTTATAGATTACTCTCATTGGGACCCCTTTTTCTCCTGCTGCGTTATTTCAGTTGCGGGGGTGTGTACTTAGACTTGCCAATATGATCTGGGTGCCACACTGAAAAGGGTGAGATAGTCTTATGGCTATTTCTGCTCTACATTATAGATAGGGAAGGACTTCAGCCGGCAATACGTACTGCTTAGAAGGAGGTATGCCTTTGTCAAAACTTCGTCAGATCCAAAAGCCTATGGAAGATCAACACATCTGTAGAAATGTACATGATCCTGCTGGGCAGAAACCATGCAAGAAGTAGGGACTGATCAGGGAGTAAGTTAATAAGAGGAGTAGTTCAGTGGCAAAGGGGCGTGATCTTGTTAGTCTTAACAGGACTAACTTTTAGTGGCGTTGTGCATGCACAGCTCCGCCTATGTGGTAATAATCACTTGAAAAAGCTGACTCCCAAAATCTAGAAAGTAATGGTTCTTTGGAAATGCTAAGTGAAATCATGAAGTACATATTTTCCTAATACGTATCTTCCCCAAAGTGTTGTGTTTGCTTCTTTCACTGAAGAAAAAAACCAAACAAACCAAAACCTAAAAGACAAACTCCTTGAAATTCATGAAGTTAAATGTTAAAACTTGATTAGTTGTTGGATTGTTGCCAGTCTCATCTTCCATATATTTGCTGACAGTTATACTGGCAAACCTACGACAATGAGATGTGCATATATCACAGCAAAGACTAAAAATGCCCTTTTTTTTTTTGGTAGATACTCAGGTCGCACAGTTAACCACATAGTTAGAAGATTTTAACTCTGTGTAGCTTTTTAACAGCTCATTGGCTGATAAATGAAAAAGGAATTCAGAGCTGGGTAGAATACAGACAAGCAGAAAAACTGTTCACAGGTGCTAGTTTTTTAAGTCGCAGATTATATTGTCAGATTTTATGGAATACTCAAAAATGATGCTGTGTTCACATGTAAACCCTCATCTGCTGACTCTTTGTCCTTTGATATTTGCAACAGACAGTGCAGGCTTGGCAAGGATTTGTCCAAAACAAAATACTAATTAATGTTTTTAGTCTGCTAACAAAGGGATGAAGTTTAATAGGTTCTTCAGGCAAAAAACATGGGTTCTGTCCTAATGCATTATACTTCTGAATTTGCAAGTTATTCAGTAATAAACTTTTCTTGATGACAATGAAGATGCATAGCCTTGCATGCAAAATTCTTTTTAGTCTTTACTGAATGTACAACACATGTGTGAGTACATTGTACAAGATACTGGATGAGTAAAATTCTCAAAAACTTGAGGGAACGTAGTATTTGAAGCTGTTTCATTACTGACTCTATCAAATTATACAGCTGATGTGCTTTATGATGGAGCAGTTTATTAAACTGAATATTATGTGGAAGGAAAGCCAGAAAGAGCAGAAATGTGGTCAGTTTCTTGTTGGCGTTCCTAATTTTTTTCAGAGAGACATAACCCCAGCATTTTTTCTTTCTTATAATATTTCATAGAATTTGTAATGCTTCCACAATTTCCCTTCTTTATCCTGAGGAGCTATTTAATCCAGCTCTGTTGCATTTCGTTTATTTTGGTCCTAAAATGCTGAAGTTTCTATTGGGTTACTCAGCAGGGGAAGCTGACCCACAGCTCACTAACGATTTTCCTTCAGTCACCAGATTTTCCTAGTGCACAAAACTGTGTATTAGCAATGCACTCTATGTTCAGTGTAATACATGTCCGTATATTCCCGTTATATGTCAGCTTAACGTATGCCTGAAGTACCTGAAATAAACTCTCTCAAACAAGACAGTTTTTTCAACATGGCACCCTAAAATGAGCATAAACTTAAATCCTTCTTTCCTCATGTAGGAGTCTGAAGTTAAAAACAGTACCGCTAGGTGATTTATAACATGTATTTCAATATCCGGAGGTTCATTAAAGTTTCAGTGCTGTATTTCTATTTCTATTTTCTATGAAAAATACAGTTTAGTAGTAATGAAAGCATTCGCACCTTATATCGTCAAAGCACAGGACAAATATCAGCTTGGTTTTGTTATGTAATATATACGGGTGTGTAAAATGATGTATGGGTGAATTATCTATCACACCCCAATTTTTCAAGGTGTTTGAGCTTTTTTTGCCTCAGGGAGTGGCTTAAACAACCTATTGTTCCTGGCTGCTGAGAACTGCAGTCACTTCCAAATGGGAAGACATCCCTCTGTGTGGGGAGCTCTGTCTAAAAGCTTGAAGCAGATAACTGTAACAGCAGTAGTGCCCCATTTCAGGAAATTCCTGATGCGACATTAGATTCCATGTTGCTGGCATATTTATACTAAAATAAAACTAATTGAAAAAATATGTTGGCCAAACCATGTTCACAGTTGAAATCTATTAGTTCGGTTATTGAAGGGGTGCGTATCTCAAGAGCGTTTAAAATCATCCTGAGAATATTTGTGTATCCTTCCTGGGTCAAGCTAATGCTTCATTTAAGAGATGGCAGGATACGCACATCAAATATCTGGTGGACAGTCAGATTCACAGCCTCGTTTTAAGCCATTAAACAGGTTTATGCCAGCATGTTATTAGCAGAAAAATACTTCATAAATGTTAACTTCATATGGCTTTTCTTTCATGTGTCTGATTTTCAGAATTCACCTAAATAAATTGGTTTCAGGATGGGCACCATGTATTTAAAATGATTAACATATTTTTCTGAGTATAACTTCTCTGTAGGGAGTAGGCAGCCATCTTTGAATTTGTTCTTATGTTTTTTATCAGATTATATGAGTGAAGTAAGTATTTCAGTCTTTGCACCAGCTGCCAGGGGTGGAATAAAGAATGACCTCCAGTGACATGCTTTCGTATGTTCAGTAATAAAAACTAAATTGGTTTTGTGAGATTGCATATAGGAATAGGTAGTTCCCCCCCAAATTACATGTATGCACACATCCTGTGGATGGTATGCCTTAACACAGCTCTGCATATGGCTATGATGTGGCGTCTGCTGTATAGCTTATTCATGAAAGCAGCGAAGATGTTTAGCAGCGGGGTGAATTCCGCGCGGAGGGTGGCGGGGACCTGGGCCTGCGCCTCCCCGGGGTGCTGTGCCCGTGGGGGGGCTTTGCCTCTGCCTGCTGGGTGCCAAACCTACCAACCCGCCCTGCTTGGCAGACATTGCTGGCAGCAGCAAGCAGAATCGTTTTCTTTAACTTGAATGTTTCATTTAATGAATATTAGAAATGGAGGCATAGCATGAGATGTGAGGTGGAATTCACTACAGGTAATACTCTGCTGAAAATACTTTAAGATTTGATGCAATTGGATTCACTCAGGTTTTTAAGGAAAACCTTGTATTGACTTCAATACTAGAGGATTGTAACAGACTCTAGGTCTTTCACAGTAAAAAAAAACCCAAAACTGTTTTTTTGGGGGAGTAACCATAGTGCTTCATGTGACAGCTTTGAAATGAGATTCTCAACGATCTCTGTTTAGCCTTGGCAGGCTTCTCATTGATGCAGGCAGTAGTACTGTGCCGAGGTACAGGGGACGAGGGGTTTGCCTGCTGTGTGTGGGACGCACCCAGATTCCTGACTGCTGCCTCTGCTACTCGCACTGCAAACTTCCCCTTCTCTCACACTGGAGATGGTGCTAGAGTTAAGAAAAGTGTTACACGCTTAGCTTTAATAGCAGTACTTGTCTCGTTAGGCAGAATGTTTTAAAACTATTTGAGAACTCTGAAAAGTGACTAACATTGTGAGAAATGTCCTTTTTCACTACAGTTTGTAAAAGTAAATGTTATGATCAGTATTTATGTAGAATTCAATTTTTTTATTTTTCCATATTTTGTTTTATACTCAACAGCAAAGAACATAACTGAGTTTTATGTTTCATTCTAGATGTTTCTTGCAACATTAATTCTTATTTTGTTTTATTGTCTGGTGGAACAGCATCAGCTTTTACGCAGTGATACAGGTGTCACTGCATTTCAAGTTAATCGGTTTCAATTAGACCCTGACTTTCATATATGAACAATGGACACAAATAGAGAATACTATTACAATTGAATAAATGGGGTCTGGGAGTCTAACATGTCAGCTAGTCCTGTTCTTTAATTTGTAGCATTTCCTCATTTTACAAGCCTTCATTTTTCAGTTTTGTGCATTTTCTGTTGTCGTTCCAGCATAACCAATAATCCAGACCCCTTGATATCCCCTGTAAATCAGCTTGTTTGCTGCTGACATCTCCTACCTGGCAATTTAGGAAGCATCAAACCACACCTGAATAAAGCATCCTACAGTTTTTAATTACTGAATCTTTTTCAGCTCTCACAGTCTTTTACCTTTGCTACACACTTCCTCTCTCCTTGTATTAGGGTGTAACATTGTGGGATAATGTTTTATTTTATTTCTTCTTCTGTGTATTTTTTGTATTTACTTTCTTGTTGCAAGTACAGGCTGCTTTTATAAGTTTCAAATTTGTAATCAGTTCGGAGTGACCTTGTCTTCTTTTCTTTCTCTCTACATCTCCCCTACCATGTATAGCAAACCACCCTCACATTGGCATGATAACCTCTCTAAATGTCTCTTTTATAAATCTTTCATTCTCCTAAACGCTTCATAGTGAGGAAAATTGGCTTGCAAGCAACCTTGACATCACTGTGCTCAATAAGACACTGCATGTGTGCATACTGCTTCCGAATATCTTTACTAAATAAACCTCCTATATTGCAGAACTTGTGAATCACTGCTTCATCTCCAGTTTAGATCCTTAATTGCTAGGATATGTAGTCCTTATAGATTGTGCAGAGAAAACTTGAAGAGTAGAAATCAAAATAGATGTAAAGACCGCCCCTGATTCTGTAGCCTGTTGCTGATCTGATTTGAACCCAATTGCTAACAAGTACTACTTCAGAAATTTGTACATGTTAGATAAGAACACTGCCAAATTAAATCAGAAGGGGAAGAAACTAAATGTTGCTTATCTTCTTGAAGGACCTGGATTCTTGTACAAGTTCATTACAAAAGCGCATTTTCCATCAAACAGATGTTTATTTTAATCCAGAAAAGTTTCTTTAGTAGAGATGTCCACAATTTGGAACAAAATGAGTCCAAAGTGATTATGCCACCTTATTGCTTAGATATCCTCATGTATTTCTTGTTATTCTAGTGGAGTACTACATTCAGACAGAGGTTGCCAATAAAGTTTATTGTAGGAGCTAAGTGTCAATATCTGTAGTACCCCCCGCCTAGGGTGCTTGTAATTAAAATGCCACAGATAGTCTGGGAGAAGCATGAAAATTTGATGGCAAATTGATTTCAGGTTCATCTTGAAATTTGTCCTCAGCTGGACTCAATACTGCTGGCAGACATTGGATGGCTTTTGTCAAAAGGGTTTGCTGGGATGAGACAGAGATGCCTTGATCTGAATATTAAATACAGTGCTCTGCTTATGACAGTTTGCTTACTGCTAGCATGTTCCTTTTTTATGTACATTTTATTGTGTGGGGAATATTTAGGGTGGTATCAGTCTATTTTACATAAGAACATACGTTGCTTACAAATACTTTGTCATACTAAAGAGCAGACTTACAATATTAGCTTCAAACCTAAACATACAACTTCAAAACTTCTGAGTTCTGTAGATATTACCAAGATTAAGCTGAGCTGCATGAAGTAGAAGAGTCTGACAAGGTAATAGGTAAAATTGTGTCAGTGATGGTGTTGGAGGAAGGAAATCCCATGTAAGGTAATCTTTATTTAAAAGAAAGATCTTTTTTTTTTCCATCAAATAATTTGATTTGTAGTGAAAGTACTTGTAGCAAATATAAAATACCTTTTCTGCTGTTAAGTTAGGATCTTATAGTAAGTCCAGTATAGACATTTATTTTCACAGATCGGTTCTTAGCAGTAATCTTCTGCTCTAGTAGGTATTTGAAACAATCTTGTGATGAGAAAAAGTTATTTTAAAACATTTTGCAAAATCTGAACACTGGTCTCAGTCCAAAAAATAAAGAAAAAGGTCATTTATTTGAAATATGTTCTGTGTTTCAGGAATGCAACTTTGTTTCTTTAACCTTATTCCAGAAGTAACTCTGATTCTTTTTTAAAAACACAAATTTGCATGTTGTTAAGGCCCAAATATTAACTTAAACCCTTTGCCTATATTTTCATTCTTCAAAAACAGCCCAGCCAAGACTTAAAGATGCATTTAAGCTCAGGTGCTGTCCACAGTGCACCCAGAAAAGCAGGGTGCTTAGAGGAGGTGGCCCTGCAGAGCGGTTGGGATAAGCGATGGCAGGCTCCGTGGAGCTGGATTGCCTAAGCTGCTTGGGTCTCTGGCACCACCTGTATAGATACAAACACAGCAGTGACAGAAATGCAGATGTGACTGTTAAGTTTGTTTTTTTTTTTTTTCGTTAGTTCCCTGATAATGGCACTCTCAGCTGAAGTGATAAGAAAGGGAAAATGACAGTGCGAGTACTGATGGGAAAGAAGTGAGAGAGAGAAATAGAATAGCAGTGGCTCCTGAGGGCTGCTGGTCTTCCACCTGTGTAATAATTAAGTGAAGGCTTATCATGACCTCCTGGCTAGGTCACCTCTATTTGAATTGCCCCAGCACTTCACTAATTTTTGTAACAGGTTCTTCTGCCCCTTTTTTTCACCTCATTATTGTGCTAGTATGTGGACAAATACTCAAGTGGTATGAAATGTTGTTTAATATAACTTCAACATTGATCTCATCTCAATATTTCTCTATATGTAAATGATGGAACCTTCTGCAAAAGTTGCAAAAAGTGATTTTGGACTTAGCTGGAGATCTTTTAGTACTACTCCTGTGGGAAATGAACTGGCGTCGTTATAAGGAAAATTAGACCTGGATAGTTTAAATTTAGCATTTTACTTGATTTTGAACTGTTCACTGAATATTTGATACTCTGTTCTTCTTCTCCTGCTCCTTCCTGCAATATTTAAAACTAAAATAATAACCAACTACCAACCGACTCTCTTAGGTGCCTGAGATCCAAACGGAAGTACCTGATCTCATTTCAAATGGTCAATTTATTTCCCCCTTTCCTGACACTGGTGAAATTGTGTTTTTATTTCCAGCTATGATAGATTTGTTCGCTTGGTAAATATTATATGGTACAGGAGTCTTTATTTTTTCATATAATCTTTGTTTACAAAGTCAATACAATCACTTGGAAAATATGTAGCAAACACTGCAGTATATTAGAATCTTGTGTGTTGTGTTTGCTGTAGGTACAAATTCAATACAGCAACTCTCCAACAATTGACATGTCAAGTAATATATCAACTGTTGGTATATTACTTTTTGCTCATCCTATTACTACTTATCAAAACCAGCTCACCACCCACACTCCTTCTCATTAAGGGCTATTGCTTCAGGATGCTGAGCAGACTCAAGTCTCGCTGATGTGAAGTGCAGATTCTCAGAAACCTTAGCAGAGATGTCATGCTTGTAGCAGAACTGGATCCCAAGTTATTAGTGTAAAAATCACGCAGAGACAACACTGAATTTTTAATGAAGAAAATTATTCTTTAATTTTTCTTGGTAGAAAATTAATTTAATTTAACAGTAAATAATTCCCATACAATAATAGTTTCTTAGATAGAATAAATGTAAGTGAAAGAGGACTTTCACGTATTTTGAAATAAATTTGCTGTTCTGCTGATATACTTCTCCTGCATATGTGTTCTTAGCCTTTTGTCTGAATCGTGAATTATCTTGCGTGCCATGCAAAATAGAAGAAAAATGGATTGTAAATTGGGGTATTGTCAAGTCACCTTCATTCTGTTCCTGACCCAGGCTTTGACCCGTTTGAGTGACTTTGTACAAATTAATTTGTATCTTAGTTTCTCAGTTTTACCTATATATGAGCGGAGAGCGAGTCAATTGCACTTTTATATTTCATAGAATGTTTTTAGACTCATAGCTGAAAAGTACTGTGTGCTTAATATTGCTTTTAAATGCAAAGTTTTAACTGATTTTTTTTAGCCATCTTTTCTACCTGCTTGTTCTAAATGTTTGTCCACTATATTCACCATTTAGATAGTGATATTCATTTTTTTTCAAGGCACAAAGTTTTTTCAGGTGAAGTAGTATATATACTGTGATGAAAACCAGTTTGTTTTTTTTCTTTTTTTGACTGCTTTATTTGTTTAAAAGTTATATAGGATAACTATTTTTTGCAAGTCACTCTAGAGTATTTGCATCAAAACTTTAGAAGAAAACTTTAGAAGGAAACATGATGATATAATATTATGTTTAGGGATATTTAGGTTCTATTTCAGGCTGTCACAGCTTCCTATGTATCTTTCAAATGCCTCTCTGTTCTTCATTCTAATTCCTCCCTCCTATGAAAAAAATAGGAACAAAAATACCTAAAGACAGGATGGGATGGGGTGGATGTTTAAGAACTGACAGAATGAACAGATAATTATTTACTGTTTTATTACTGCTGTTAACTGATATATGGACATGAAACGGCGATAATTTGGGAAGTTCACCTCTACATGGCTCTACATTGGACACTGAGCAATAGCAAGGATCAAAAATGTTTATGATAGTTTTTCTTTTAGTTATGTGCTGTTATCCTCAATGAATCTTTGCATGGATCCTGTAATCACACTTGTGCTTTTTTACTACAGAACTGCAATAATTAAGCTATCCAGTGATCTTTGAATACAATGTCATTACTCAGTATACAATGTCATTACTATCTTTGAGCCCCTCCTTGCCTTCACGAGCTATTATGTGACCTCCAGATCTCTCTTAGACTCCATGTATTACCATTAGAAGACATCCACATTGGGAAATCACTCCGTTCCTGTTTTTGATTAATATTTTATCAGCCACGAGAGGAAACGGTATTCTTTAGCAACACTAATAAGTAATTGAGCAGATGAGATGCCCCTGCTACTTTGAAAAAGAGGCATGTAGAGGCTGTAAAAGAACAGCTTTAGATATGACTTAAGATACTAAATGGAAAAAACCCCCAGAAGGTGCTATCTACAGTGAACAACCAGTAACAATATCAGCAGAAAATTAATAGTAATAATGTCATTGTTAGCAATAGGTTGTCAAAAACATGATACAAGCATATCTTATTCAAATTGATGTTCAGAATATGTTTTCACAGAAGTGATTGATCTATTGACTTTAAATAAATTTTAAAGAGAGTCAATGAAAACTGCATACAATAGAAAATGAAAACTGATAGTTGTTAAAGAACGTTGTTTAAAGGCTTTTTCAGCTGCTCGTTGAAAACACCAGTCATTGTGTTATCAACAAGTATTTGAAACTAGCATTTTAAGTGCTTATTAGCTACTGTAGAGTTATGTATTATGAACTGAAGGAAACTGTTAATGGTATAAGCAGTTGTCTTTTCAGTAAGTAATGCACTTGATGAATCTCTTGGCATACCTGTCTGTTTGCTAGCTCAGACAGAAAAGTCTTCATTTAATGTTTTATTTAATTTTATTGTATTTTCCTGGGTCACTTTTTTGTGAATGGAAAAGCTAAATTTGGGGAGCCCTGTCACATCACTGGCTCATAAAAATTGTATTGATCGATATGCTTAGGAAGAGACACATGTGCCTCTGATGAATTGTATTGTATCAAGGTGAGTGAAGTGAAGACACAAGGAAAAGATGTCTTAGACATCTAAGATTCGCTGTTTCTTCCCATTTCCCCCAACAGGAATATAAGCCTTTATACTCTTGTTGGAAAGGATATCGTAGAGAATGCTAGCAGTAGAGTCATGATGTTGGTGTAGTGATTTAGGACTGCTGTCATCCAGTAATTATTTTCTTTTGAAATCCTATAGGAAATTTCCAGGTATGTGATGTTACTGTCTTTATACACTATAGGTGCATTCCTTTGCAAGTTTATATCCAGGTGTTACTTTTAAAGTTTAAATTATAAGCTAGTGAGAGTTTATGTTATCCCCAAAACAGTAGTGTGATGCACAACAGTAAATCCATTAGTCCTTGTGTTTTCATGAACACTTTGCCTAAACGATGCATGAGAAGTTACTTCTTTCGAGTTTTTAAAATCTACAGGCCTTAACAGAGATCGCAAACAAGAAACACAAAGTAATGGATTAACTATCTAGTTATATTAATTAAATAACATACATAAAATACGAAGAGTTATTAAAAACCCCCTAGGAATTACCATTGCTTTATTCCCAAAAGTGAGAGAGAGGTGTGTATGTGTGTGTGTATGGGGACTACTCGGTATCTTAATGCTAGGATTAATGCTAAAATGGACGTTATGAATCAATCATGGGATTTAATTTACCAGAATTATTTTTTTGGCACTGAGCCCCTGTAATTAGCATCTTAAACACAAGTGTTTTTGGTGATCTTTATGACAGTCAAATCAAAACTTTCTGCCATTAATTTCTTGAGAATTGTTTAATAGGCAAGAACTAATTTTGCAACTAGATTTGAAAATGAAATGGGTTCATTTAATGTGATGGGTGATAATGGCCTCCCTCCTTGTAAGTTGGTCTCATTTCTGTAAGCTCATTGGGTTTAATATTCGCACTGAAACCTTTGGAGAGGAACTTGAGCAAAAAGAGAAAAGGATTTGGTTTTTATTTTCTTTCACGTGTTCTGTATTCTAGTGGTCTGTAAGTTTTATTCAAATACAATTGTTTTAGGTTAATCGCAATGTGACTTTACTGCTTAGGAGCTAAGAGTCAGGTATGTTCCCGACTACCTGTGTGAGCTCAGATGTTGGCTGGGCTCCTAAAGCTAGATTTCAAGCAGGAAATGAGGCTACCAGTCAACAGACTATTTTGCTATTAATCAGGTTGATCTTTTCAATATATTTAATTAAAACTATTTAAAGAATCCCCACGTGAATCTTTGTGTCATCTTAGAATAGTTTTTTTCCCTTCTAAATATTTAGCCAAAGCGTTCAGTTATCCTGTATACATTACTACTACATAGTTCAGATGCAGTCAGCAAGGTTTCTTCCTGTCCTTTGGAATTTGCCAGCTGTGTGCTATTGGCTACCAAGAGTTAGAAACTGTTATTGCAGCGGCAACTAACTGCAACTAGATAATATATTTTCCCTTCCCCTAACTGTTAATAGAAAATGAGAGGATGACAGGTTTATCCGAGTGAGAAGTCTTGGTTTTCCATTCATTTCCTCTGGGTAAATCATACTTTGTATTACACAGGTGTGCCTGAATGGCCAGCAGTCGTAGGTCAAAGTCTTCACCTTGCCACTCTTAATTTGCCTAAAAGGGAAAACAGCTTGCTGGCACGCTTGGTGTGGTGGCAAGCATTAGACACTGCGGAGGGGACCAGAAGTAGGATGTTAGCACAGGATCTCAGAACGGCAGAACGGAATCGAGAACAGGAGTTTGTAATTCTGACCAGAATATACTGCTTCCTCCATTTTTTTACACTGAGACCCTAAACCGTGTGTCCTGTACAAGCTGAGAGTTCTCTGCCTGAACGACTCCCCTGATTGTAAGATCATTTGTGCAGATTGGAGTGGGGCTGTGAATATCTAAATGGTACAAACAGAGGCCTTGAATGCTCAGCCATCTTTTTATATTGCTTTGCTCAGTTGCTGCTTCTCTTCACTGAGCTAAGCTGTGCTTATTTTCAGCTGTTCAGAGGGTACCAGCAGTGCAGAATGATATGCTCTTTCTTTCGCTACTAGACTTTCCTCCCTCTTAAGCTAATTTTCCTTTTATTGTAGTAATTAGAAAAGGGCTTTGATCACAAATTCTGTCTTGCTCAGAGTTCAGAAACAAAGTTGTGCTTGGATCTTGGGGATTAGTGTGCATCCCTCAGATATAAATGATAAATAATATTTCTTTATGCCGTCTCTCACAAGCGTGTGAGAGCTCTGACTTGCAAGCCCTTACTCTGAGACTGCAGTAATTTCATTAGCCAAAAGTGTAATTACATTATGAGAAGAAACAGCAGTCTCTGATTTCATGACCTCCTCTGTTTTCTCCCTAGTGTGCCATAATCTAGATAAGTCTAGATTTAGTTTTGGGTTTATTTATATATTTAAAAATAATGTGATCTCTTGCAGCCGTGAACTGGGTATGATGAAGAAAATTTATCAAGATAACTCATGAGATTAATGGTTCTGCTGCTTTCAAATAGTGTCCTTTACTTTTTCATTTTACTACACCTTAGCTGTTATGTTTGTCACAATTACCGTAAGGAGAATTAACAAGAACAATAGATGGGAAAAGAATTATACTTTTCATTGCTAGGAGAGAGAATTCATTAGTTGTAGTTCATTGGTGCGTTTTTTGAGTTGTAACTACACTACCCTGTGGGACTACACACCAGACTATCACCAATGACTGTCAGGGCTCCATACGATATTTATGGAGTATCTTGCAGACACTTTCTCCTTTTCCTTTAACAGTTTTAAAATCTTCTATACTCTTTCAATACAAATACATTTGGCAATGAAATACATAAATATTTAGTTTTCTGCCAAATCCTTACATATTGTAAATTACATCAAATGAAAGGTATTTTAAATATCATTTTTCTAGCTTCTGTTGGAAGTGTATAATCTTAGGATTTGCATAAGCATCCAAGAGGTGTCCAAAGTATTTGTGTGTGGGAGTTTGGACATCAAGCTGGCATAATGACTCTACTTCTTCATATTGTCTAAACAGCAGATGTTTTTCATGCCAAATTTGGCTTAGATTTTGAAAAGTACAGATCATCTATAATTGATACCAAAGTCTGTGGAAATTATGCTTAATTGCAAAATGTTCAGTAACTGCTCTTGAAAGCTGCAAAGTACATTATGGGTTACTGTGGCCAAATTCTAACACTGTTATCGTACAGAATGGCTCTCCTGCCCCAGTGCTGCAGTCTAAAATTCAGATTCTATCTGAGATAAATGATTTTTTTTGTAAATGTGTCTGTAGTATGCATATACATAGGTGCAAGAGGATCTTAGATTGCTCTAGTTAAAAATATGTAGGTTATTTACCTATTTTATATTTAAAATCAAAATATTCTAATTTGTATTCGTCTTAATGGTCTTGTGAAAAAAATCCTGTCTGCGTTCTAGAGAATTCGAAATCAGAGTCAAGATAGTGCCAGGGCTTCCAGCTCCTGTAAATTATTAATGAAAAGTACTGAGCAAATACCAAAGCAAAAAAAGTTTGAATGTCTTTGCCCCTAACCTGCAGCTGAACTGCCTATGGTTGTGATTGCCTGCCACTTACAGACAAGGTTGATTGGGTCAGTACTTGGTTTGGAGACCTCCCATTAGGACCTGAACATCTATTGCTTGTCAGCTGAAGTGATTTGATCCATAATGCTAGTTGCTGAATGAGGTCTGACATAAAACCAGGATTTTGGCTTTCTGCATTGGTTATTATTCGTCTGTTTTTGAGAGCAGGGTTTTCTGCTCTATGTTCCAGCCAAAATCTTATTTGGCTTATTGAATGTAACCTGCCGATTTTTTCACTGAATTTTTGACAGGAGTAGATACTCTTGATTTCAAAAGGCAGAGCTCATTACGTTATTCAAACCTTTTAAACATCTACTTACTTCTGCTCATTATAGACTACTACATCTGAGATAACTGGCTTGAAAAAGTTCTGTTCTACAGCCTGACAGGTAGAAACACTCCGTTCAGGACATGCTTTATGCTTTGTGTTTGATGAAGAATGGGACCATTCTTGATAGACTATAATTTTTAATTGATGTCACATGATGAGAAAATACAGCTATTTCATGTCCTATTTATTTTTCAAAACTGATTTAATAAAGCACAAGTTCTTATATAACTGCCTATAGCTCCCAGGATTCATTAGTCTATTAAAAATATCTTCTGTTTCATCTCCAAAGCAGTGCATTGACATGCAAGTGTGAACTTACGTGTGTGCACCAATGCTATGACTGCACCATTGTAATGAAGATGAAATGACTATAATGATGACCTTTCTGTGCCTTTGTCTATACCATGCCCTTCTCTTTAACTGAACACCTTTCAAATGAACATGTTCTGAACTCTTGAACTGTTCATTCTGTTCACTGAGCTTATTGCTCAATCTGCAGTTTATCATTATGTGTCTCCAAAGACTTTGTGTTTCCTTAGATTTGACATCTAGATGGAATTTTTCATAACCCTTTACTAGTCATAAATTGGATTGTTAGGGGATTAAGTTAATCTTGTTTCTTTATAGTAGCCGTGGATTTTTAAAGCCCTAATTTAGAAGGGTTTCTGTATTTTTTACTCTCCAATCTGCAAGAATGGAAAAAACCTCTACGGCAGAAGATTCTGTATTGCTGGAATTATTTATTTCTGCTCATTTTGAAGTGAATCGTACCTAAGAGGTACACTTGAGAAGCTATTTTGTCATGTTTTTCCCATATTACTGTTTCTTCCTTTCTGTCTAAATAGCGGGTCCTGAAAATGACCCAAAGCAGTGCATCATCAGATAAGCAGTGTGTCGGTGAATAGACTGTAGGAGAATGTGTATTTTTCTTGTTCCATTGGGAAGGGAAATAGGAAAAAATGACTTACCACTTGCAGAAAATTGTTACGGTGTGTTAGTCATCTCTTAGCTTTTGCTTTCTTTATTAGCAGGTACTACTCCTAACAATTTATGTACTTTTTATTAAGCAATTAACAGCTTATATTAAAAGTGAGAGGAGGGAGACAAAACCCCACACCTTTTTAAGAGTGCTTTAGAGCTTTTTGTTGTCTACTAGTAATGTGGTAGGTAATAATTTTATTTAATTATTTTAAAGAGATTTCTTCAAGAAGATTAAATATTAGATGCTATAAACCGTGTGATACATTCAAATAATAGAAAATAATTTTTGTAATCCTGAGAATTATCAAGCTATTCTGTATTAAGATGGTGGTGTCAAAATCCTCAAAATACCATGAATAGTAATATGGTGCATATTGGTAAGTTCGGTCATTAAAGTCAGTTTATAATATGCAGAAAGCATAATATCTGAGGCACAAGTTAAGGCTAAAAATGTGTATTAATTAAATATAATGCTTGTGTTTAAGCAACACACATTTATTTCTTTAACAAATAAACATTTTATTATCCTTCTTTCTCCAAAATGTTCAGAATTGTCAGACTAATTATAGAATATGAAAAATCTTGAGGGATTCCTTGGCCTGTTTTATGACACCTCCATCCCTAAACTCTATCAGTGACTTTGACACTGGGATTCGCGAGATGTAATTCTTCATCCAAATGACACAAAGCCCCACATTCTACTCTATGCATTTCAAATTTTTTTTTTTCATTCAAATGTATTTCATGTTAGCTAGTATCATACATAAATGGTGAGGCTCTCAAAAGTTCTTAGGTTTATCTAACTCCGTCTCTAGTGAAACCTTTGGAAAAACTTTAATGCTATTTGACCACTATTCTGTCTATTTTCTTCTGTTTTATTCTTTTGATTGATTGATTGATTGCTTCAATGCCACCCAAACCACCCCCAAAAATTTTAAATATAATTTGTTAAACTTCACATCATGAAGATTATGATTATAATTTTCATAACACAATTATGCAGATGTACATATACATAGTGATTAGAAACAATAGCAAGGCATAGGATTGTTTTAGGAACTCAGTATTGGCAGCTGTGAGAGGAGGACATGAGGCAGAGAAAAAATGAAGTCTGACTGGAGGAGCATAAGAAACTGTCCTATGTATATTAGAAGCCATTTCAGCCTTTGTCCTAGGCCAATACTTCCAAGGAGGAAAGGTGTGAGCTGAAGACTGTGGCACTTTGTATGGTGTCTCCCTGCCTATTTGATGCTCTGTTAAAGTAGAGAAAGATATTACTTGCTGATATGTTAGATACTTCATTTTTAAATGATCATAAATTTTTGCCAGCACTTAATAAGAGTAGGTTTACAGTGCAGAGGAAAAGTGAATATACCAAACCAGTAGAACACTTATGGAAGAGGAGCTATTGTACAAAGGAGGACTGAAAATGGTAGGACTGCTTCTCTGTGAAGCAGCTGGTAGGTTGGGACATTAGGTTGATTTT
>Ga0181612_140257_pt1 | contig 35683 bp, 23 predicted proteins | sample HoacroProtozoa21_FD_119630 | JGI IMG/M metagenome (GOLD analysis project Ga0181612, IMG submission 119630) | Hoatzin crop microbial communities from Cojedes, Venezuel. Combined Assembly of Gp0051906, Gp0051904, Gp0051908 | reverse complement strand
CTGTGCCAGTGCCTCACCACCCTGATAGTAAAGAATGTCTTTCTTATATCTAATCTAAATCTACGCTCTTTCAGTTTAAAGCCATTACCCCTTGTTGTATCTAACATGTCCTTCTAAAAAGTCCCTCTCCAGCATTCTTGCAGGCACCTTCAGATATTGGAGGACATTTCAGATTTATTAGCCACATTAGGAGATAACAGTTCCTGGAAAACTGACATAAAAGTGGGATATGAGTGAAAATACTCTAAATTCTTGCAGAATCATACCAATTCTCTGAAGACAGAGCTCAAAGCAAAGAACTCAAAGCATGTATTAACTATTGGCCCTTTACCAATATTGCATGTGTTACTGCTCCAGACCAACTTACTGTTTGAAATTAAAATGAACAGATAAGGTAAGTGAAGCTCAGACAAGAGTAATTTATCCCAGGATACATCTAGAGCTTCTTTAACAAAACCATAAGCAAGCATACAAGATCACCTTTTGTAAGAGCCTGAGCATCCAAAAAGCACTGCAATAAAGTTTGGCTGTACCCTTTAGCTATAAGATTAAGCCCTGTAATGTAGTTTTTCTATTCACTGCAGAAGTTTTTCAGCATGCATGACACTGCACCCCATTTCAGCAGAACATGTAATTCTTTGCTGAAGCAGTCTAGGTACAATTCAAAGAAATGGAACAAAAAAAAACCCAGCTCTTAAAGAATTGAGTGTTGTTACAATTTTACAACTTTATGATAATCATTTTCACCAGTCACTCTTGTTTCTGCTCCCTTGGTTCAGTGAAATGACCTTAAAATGAAAACCAAGGCTTACTATAAATTGTTTTTTTCTCCAATGGTCAGAATATTCAACCTAATAGATAAAGTTAGTCAGCATCACATGACACAACTAATTTTTCCTCTCAAGTTATTGCTGATAATTGCGCTGCCCCAAACAGCAAGGGCTGCCGAACATTATTTCGTACAAAGTGATTATTAATGGTCATATTACTTTAAAATATCATTTCTTGACTAACAGTAACTGAAAATTTTATTTTTTCACAGCTTTTTTTTCATGCAATCAAGAATGACCACCTTCTAATACTTGAATGTCTATAATCAACTCCAAGAGCTTTTGCCATGCTCTTTCTCTTTTGTTTTGCCATTGGATAGATACACTTGGATGTCTAGAGGCATAATCATTTGACCACATCAGAAAGTCCACAGTAAAAAGCTTCTGTATACTCATAGTCATACTGGAAGAAATGAAACAAAACAATGCCAATACTCATGCTGCTTTATTTACAGTTCATCTCCAGAGCCCTTTCAAACTAACACATTGCTTTCTTGCAGGATTATAATATCATGTGTTAGGCAGCAGCTGATAACACATGGAGTGATAGCGAACTTTTGCTTAATACAAATGCCAAAACGAATAAAGAAAAAAATGATGGGCAAGTTAGTGGAAAAAGCTGTAAGGCAAGTCAATTTTTTAATTAAAAAAACTTGCGTACCAGAGAATGTTAATGAGCCAAAAGTCCCCTGAGACCACTTTAACACATTCTGCACTATTTTGACGCCCTTGCTAAAAAAACTGCACTGTTCTCACTCAGATCTGGTTGAAGATACAATCTTTTTTCAATCTCATAGCAAAACTTGAAATCTGAAAGTATCTTATTCTTGGGGTTACTTCACTGACCTACTTTTAGCCACTCAGAGTTATAAAACTAGAAGTAGAGAAGACAAAATGATCAGAAGTCACGAAGCAAAAAATTTCAACGATACCTTTAACTTCTTCATAAATGCTATCATCTATAGGTTCACTGCTCACTTGTCCAACATCATCATATTCCTCTTCTTCCTCCTCAGGAATAGTATTAGATTCCATATCTATGTAACAGTAGTTTAAAAAGTTAACATTTACTAGAAAAGAATGCCGAAGCAGAAATTTATGCCAAATACAAACACAATTCTTCTATCACTTGGTGCTTGCAATATATTCTGGTTATTTTCTTATAACGTTCATAAGGGAGAGCTTTCAAGCTAAATAGTATTCTTTGAGAAATGCAAAAATCTTGCAAAAGAAGAAAAGACATATAAAAGCTACAACGTGACTGAAAACTAAGGCTTGCTATTCAAAACTTGGACAAGCGGGAATACTATATATACAAGCGTGACAGATATGTTAATGGACAGAACTACCACCACTAAGCAGTACTGGCAATAAAGGCTACTGCTCTACTGGCTGGCTTACCTTGAATTACAAATTTGACTTGCTGTACCCATTCCTCTGCTTCTTTGGGAGTGGCAGCTGTAAACTATTAAACATTTATTAATAACTCCTAGCAGTAATGACAAAAACACAACTACAATTTCATTAGCAATAAAAAAGAGGGACTGTAGCAATCTCGTCACTTCCTCAAGAAACCATTAGTAATTCTTTTCATGTCTTCTGGTACTTTTCTTGCAAGGATGCTTCTTATAATGTACAGCTAATTTTGACAAATTTATGTAATTGAAGGAGAGGATGATGGATTTGAAACTCTGATCAGCAGCTGGCAGCTGTGCAGAAAAAAGCTGCTTCTCTTCATCAATGTCAAAGCCAGAACTGATGAACAAAATTTGCCCTTGACAATTAGAAGACACCCATGAATTTCTTTAGACTGCTGGGTACAGTTTTCTTAAAAATGTTCTTGTCAGACTCCAACACACTACCTGACAGCTTAATTAACTGGCTTTCAACTGCAATCTCAGATATTTAAAACTTATTAAACTTACATTCCATATTGATGTCTAGCTGATAGATCTCTGAATTGCACAGCTGATATGTGCCTTTACGTAATTTTCCTTGCAAAGCCATGACCGATACAATATGTATTTAACATGATATATATTTGAACTTTTTTTACTATTTAATTAATCCAAGAAATCACGCAGATATACTATACAATAGACATTAAAATGCTAACACTGAAATAACCAATAGATAAAGATGATAGATTTCCTTGCTCTTGTCCAAAAAGATAATATTTGAACACACATATACATATTTTATATCAGATTTTTTTCCTAATATATGAATATACAATATAAGAAAGCAAGGGTTTCCTTTTTTCATTACGATCTCAGTGAAAGTTGTTTTACCAAAATGTTAATTCAGTAACTGGAATTGTAACGGCTTTATCAATTTAATTTCAAGTCAACATTAAAAAGTCCAACCTGATAAATGCGCTTATCAGGAGCGGAGATTTCAAAACAGCAATCTTTCTTTGCATCCTTACGAAGGCTATTATTCATTTTGATGGTGTAGCCCTCTAAGGCAAATTCACCTTTCTGTTGTTTGTCTGTTGGAGATAAAAAACAAAGTTAGAGCTTCATTTACAACAGTGAACGTAAGTGGCTCAGCAGGTTATCATTTATTCAGATTTTGTTTCCTATTTCATGAATTTCACTAAGAACAGGGAGTTCTTAGCAAAATGATTAAGTGATACTTCTGGAGATAAAGCTTTATTTTAAAGGAAGATGTACACAAAAGTACATTTTTCTGTAGGATGCCTAAGGAATTCCACAGGGGGATGTTTGCAGATGGTGGTCTTGTTTAGTAAGAAGTGCATGTTATGACACTTGTATCTAGGGAAAGCCAAGAACTGGAACTTGCAAGACACGTTTCCTATAAATCAGTGTCTCTTTCAGGTTCAGTAAACCAATGGGAAAACCTGTCTAGCTCAGAATTTGCTGAGCTCCCTCCTGAACTAACCACCTCACTCAAAAAACAAACGTCAAACTCCTTTTTAAGCAATTGGAAAACCTTTTCACGTTCTCCCACCCACTCCCAGATGTGCCTCCTTTCCACATGGCAGAAATACAGAATGAATTTTGTTACAAATTCAAGTGTGCGTTCCAAAAGCATTTCTCTCCACACAGCAAATGTTTAATTAGCTAATAAAAGTACTGAGCCCTACCACAGTTTATTATGTAGAGCCATGTGGTTGTTTTAAAGACAATTCTACTTTTCAAAGGTTCTGGTTTATAAAAGTATCACTTAGAACAGGCCTGAGTTTAAATATACTGCACGTTGGCAAGCAGCACCTGTGTGCTCCTTCTGAGCTCTTCAGACCAAATCTACATCTGATTTTATGTGCTTTGGCATGTTCTGCTGAATATTAAAAACAAACCAAAAAAGTAAAAATAATTTAGTTTTGCAATTTCTGTAGATCACAGTGCAGCACTGAAGTGAAGATAGGCATCAACAGTCACATTTTGCTCATGCAAAGAAAGTGCAGTGGCAAATGAAAGAAAATGCAATTAAGTGTGGGGTTTTTCCACAGCAGAGAAAAGCATTAATTAACAACAAATATGGGGCACAACAGCAAAACTACTTTAAGTATTGCTGAACAGAACTTCAGTGCAAATCGAGCAGCCATTGCTTATATTTGTCAACAAAAGGAGAAAACTTCTAGAGTACAGAAAACAGAAAAAGCTACAATTTCAACATAATTTTGTCATCCTTCTGGAAATTTCATAGGAAAGCAAATCTTTTTTCCATTCTTGAGAGGGCAAAAATTGGCTAACACAGCAATGTGAACATCAATGGATGCAAGAGCAGTCACCATACAAATACTCTTGCTAGTAGTCTTACATGCACATAGACTCAAATTCTTTGTCCTCCCACCTTTTTATGAACTCCCACCCAGGGCAAGTAAATACCAAATAACACAATTATATGAGAAAATCCAACACAATTATATGAGAAAATCCAGGGCACTGTTCTATTTCCTCTTCTAGTCCCTTCCCCCACAGTAAGTTTTATTATGTCTTCATTAAGTACTAATGATACAGTACTAATATTTTATATTTGCTCAAACCTCTGCCCCTATATCAAACGGCACACAGAGGCAAAATTCATGGAATTGCACCAAGGCAGATATTAGAAATAATAACTTGCCATAAGTTAACTATGTCCCCTTTTAATGAAATTCGTTTCTGCCTAGAAATTTTACTGTTCCCTCACTTGTGACCTCAGGGAGAAGACCAAGCGAAACACATTCATTTCTGACTCTCCCCTGCTGAAGGTTTATCAAAACCCAAGCAGATAGCAGCACGAATACAAAATAAACAAACACCACGTTCAAAAGGTAAAACATTTTGTCAAGATAAAAATGAGGCAAGTATTCAAATTTAGTCTCTTGGATTATTTCTGAGACTGCTTCTCCGTGACATGGATTGTCCCCTTTATGGTAGTGCAATTTTGCAGTGCTAATCTCAGATGATTTCTACAATCATACTCGCTCTTTCAAAGAGCATTACAGATAAAACACAAAGATGCTGTACGTTGCACTGGAAGTGGAATGCAGTACGTAGTATCCATATTGCATTTGGTTGTTTTATTGTTTATACTGTCTTTGCCTTATCTCTCTGAACATGCCGTTCCAGTGCTAATGAAAATTACCTGCATGCACTACCAAAAAAAAATCTCCTTTCCTATTAAATTCTTTCACTGACCCTTACAGCAACAGACTAGTCACAGCATTGCTACTTTTGCTTCTAATTGTCTGTACAGCAAAGTACCGCTTATTGAAGTCCAGTGTAGCATTATGCATATGCTTAAAATGTTGACCATGGGGAAATTCTATGACAATAGGACACTTCACAGCCCTGACCCAGGACCCATTAAAGCTGAGAGAAAGACTCTCAGTATGCATTCACACTCCCTGTGGCAGCAAACCAGAGATAAGACCTAATATGTCCTGAGAAATTGCTCCACAAATATAGAATGGCAGGACACAGGTCAGCTATAGCTCACCTGCATGCTCTGACGGTGACAAGCAATGGAGGTCTACAAATCCCAGTCACTCTTGCAGAATACACTGTTCCAGGCAGGACTGAAGACCAGCCCCACCACCTGATCACCGTGGAGCAAACCGTGACCCATGGTGGCTGTTTGGCCAGGCACAGTAGTCAGGTGCAGGCTTGATGGCTCGGCCACCCTGTGATCATCAGACTCACTGATCATCTCAGCTTCATTTATCAGCTACACAGGTGTGCAGACAGACTTGGGCTTTCAATTTAAAGCTGCCATGGGAAGTTAGTGCCACAGTGACTTCTGTGAGCTTCCACATTCAGAGTTATACCATTTATATCAGAAATATTTTCTGGAGATTGTGCTTTAGGGAGAGTTAAACAGGTTTGGGATGTTTAAAAACTTAGAAGACGCACAGATTTTACTTGCAGGCTTAAAATTAGATATAGTTGGTTTTTATGGCGGAGGCCTTAAAATTAGGTTCAGGAAGCATATTTACATTACAGAGATTTCACTTTCATTTTGAACCCTGAATCAGAACCAGAGCTTTGCCGAGGCAGGAATGAAACAGCATATTTAGGAGGAACTAGGGAGAGACATGCGGTTGGAACGCACTTCTCTGAAGAACGATAACATTCTTGCTGCCTCTTATTTTCTCAAGATAAGGCTTAGCAATTCAACAACAGGAAACTCTTAATTGTCCCAGAACCACACAGAATTGCAAAAAGTGTAATACTATCAATCTTGTAAAAACAAAAAAGGATCATGAACATCATCAAGCATAAGTTATTCCACAATTAAGTCAAATCTCATTTCAGAATAAGCTGTTCTTTGCTCTCATCTCCTCCTCCTCTTCCCTTCCCCCCCATGTCAGGCACACAATAGAAAAATAAATGTGAGTCTGTGTAGATCATTTTGCATCAGGAATTTAGAAATTTAAAAAGCTAATATAATAGAGTGGAGAGTCAGACACTAAATATTAAAAAAAAAAAAAAGTCAAAACTAGTATGCAGATATCTGAGAGAAATAAATGTGGGGGGCTATATTTAAAATAGACAAAATACAGTTCTGAATGAAATTTGAGAGCCACTTTGAACATTTTTCTTACATATAAACTCCATTCATCCTAAAAATAGTGAAATGTTGTTAACAACGGAAACAGGGCCAATATTATATTGGGAAAAAAGAGTCTCAAGGGAAGCAGAAAAAAGCATTTTGAAGTAACCTTGCGTAACTGAGTCCAGGGGAACTTTAAAAACAAAGAAGGGTAAACCTTCAACAGAGTCTTGAAATGACTGGGTTGTAAATTTGAGGCCTAAGGCGATGTGCCCATATTATTAGCACATGTAAAAAGACTTAGTGCATTCTGAAGAACAGAGAGGACTTGGATAGTAGAAAGGAAAGAAGTTACAGAGAAAGGCATAAGGAACAAAGGCAAACAGAAAGATTTCAGAGAGTGATAAAGTATTTATAGATACTATTAGAATCTATAATTTAACTCTCTTCATCTTGAAATTAGGAGCCTGTAAGATCTTACAGTTTACATGGCTTCACGCTAAATGTAGTTTCACATACTTCTTCATATGCAGGATGTCTGCTTCCTAAAAATAGTAAGTATCTCCAAAATGGTAATTCCTTTTCCAGCTTTTGGAATAGCCCTTTCTAAATTAATGCATAGGAGTTCTTCCCTTTTTGAAAGCGGACCTGAAATGCAATCAACTTTTTTTCTTTCTTTCTTGCCTTTAATCTAGTCCTCTGAGAAATCTAGATTAAAAAAATTAAGAAACGGAGGCAATGACTGAAACACGCTATTTAGGGCATCAGTTTGTTTATATCCAGTGTGCTTATACTCAATAGTTATTTTTTAAATAACGCATTATTAATGGCAAGTGTGTCTCTCAAGGTCGGAACTTAACGTTCCCCTAGCAGAAGATTCAGTACTCATTAGAGAAATGCCTTTGATTGCCATCACCCTGCTACAACAAAGTCCTATTGAACATTCACAATTCCTGCAGATTTCAGTTATGGATCCTGTCAAAAGTAAAGTCTAAACTAAACAAGCATTTTTGCCTTTCCTGCATGGCTGTTCAGAGAGAAAGGACTAAGAGAAGGAGGTCTGTATCTAAAAGGAAAATGATAATTCATCAGCTTTCCATTGGGTTTGTATATCTTTCCTCACTCCTAGAAGTACAAATTTGCAAGCTTAGCATGTGGCAGAAATTCCAGTAGCCTGGTTAGGTGAGTTACTAGGACAAGCTTGCAAATGCAACTCTCACTAGGCTTCTCTCTCCCTTAATATTGTTCGGTTACCAAGTTCTTCAAAAAAATAAAACACAAAATAAAACCCCTCTTTTGCACAAATAGAAGTAGACCATTCATTGGCCACCACTATCTTACCATTCAGAGAAATCCAAAATGTTCATGTCCATGTTAAAAATAAATCAACAAATAAAATTTTAAAAATAAACTCAGACTTTTCTAAAAGCCTCTGAATTATCTCCCTCTTCAACATCATACTACTGGCAGGCAGGCAGATCCCATTTCCAAGTTATAAAAATGAAAATAAATTTTAAGTGCCCATTAACAGGGGGAAAAATTACCATGATGTTCTCAATTACTGTCTTGCTAAACATTTAGCTGATCTCTCCAGTTTGCTGAGACAGAAGGACATATAACATCGTGGCCTAGTAAGGAAGAAGTAATGAAGCCATTAATTCATTCATTTATAAAGCAACAAATTAACTTTCCTTCTTCACATGCACTTGGAGGTCTGAAAGGTTACCCGTACCATCCAGGTGCCTGAGTATCCAGGAACTGCCAGAAATCATACAGAAAAACGATACGCAAACAAGGTACCCAATTCAGGATGCAACTGCATGGAAGCAAAGAAAAGAAAAGAGAAGGACTATAAAAGGTTTATGGAAGGAAAGACTACGAAAAGGAGGACCAGACAAGCTTCTGGAAATCCAAGCCAGCTCTGACATTTGAACATGCTCTCTGCAATGTTGTTGGCCACGTGCTGGCAACAGATATTGCAGCACAAGCACCAATATACACACCCTTCTGGCAACACCCATTTCTGACATGTAATTAGGTCAAACCTTTAAGCCTTGTTCCTCCCCACATATCATTGATCAGGGAAAAAAAATGTAGGTGATTCTCTTAGACCTGTCTATATTGCAGGGATAAATAACATTGTTCCACTATCCAGCGTGGCACTAAATGTACAAGAAAATAGAGGGGGAAACAGGGAAACAAGACATTCATTAGCCTGCAGGCATCACAACTGTGAAAAGGATGCTTGTAATCTCTTAGGTGAACACACACACATACACAAACATACAGTCATTTACTGTATTTTCACAGGCTTTTAGCTTATACTGTGTTGTCTTAGACTAGGCCTCACATTTTTCATCATTCAGCTCTGAATAAATGATTCTGAAACTTTTCCTTACATGTGTTTGTGAGCTTTGTACACTTCCATACTTCTTGCTTTCCCAAGGTAAACGGGAGAAAGTTGGAAGCACTAGCACTCCGCTACCTTTTAAAAGTGACACTGGCAGCAGGACTGAGCAGGTATGGAATCCCCCTCTCCCTCATCCGTCTTCAAACCAGGTTCACTTCAACAAGGGGGAATTTTCCTGTTGGGTGACTCCACCCTGGAAGCGGTCAGAAACCAGGGCCCAGTTGACACAAAACATCTGCAGCCATTGCACAGGCTAGGGCAGACCAACATCGTTTAGACAGACGCCATCCCAGCAGCTCAGGAGGTGGCAGCAGTTTGCATGAAGCCACCCAAACGCACACTTCACCGCTGCTCCACAGTTGGTGAGAACGCACCTTCCATTTTCTACGTGGTCCAAGTTATCTGGTACAGCATCAAGGGTCACAGCAAAAGAAGAAGGGCCCCAATACGACACCGTACTGCAGCAGCTACTGCTGCTAGCCATGAAAGTGGGAGTGAAAATAGCTTCAGGTTTTTTCCAGTAATTAAATGCCAGATCTCCTCAGGATTGTCTCATTGCACACCTCATCCATGCTGACAATCGGCAGCTAAACAGCATAATAATAGCATATATGTTCACAACCATCAGTAAATGCAACAGCTCAGTTTCAACAGCAAACTAGTCTGCCACGGAACTAAAGCAATCCCTGGCATCCAGCTACGGCGTAATGATGACCCCCATGGAAGGGTAGGGTGGAACTAGTTGATCTATAAGGTCCCTCCCAACCCAAACCATTCTATGAGTCTGATTCTATGGCAACTTGCTTCTGCACTGCAACAGGCACTTATGTATTATGGCATCAGACAGCTGAAGAAAGTACCTCTGACCAGCCTAGAAAAAAAAATTCTGTGAGTTTTCAGAATTCTGTGTATGTTTTCAGAATTCTGTGATTCTGTGACATCACTTTGAATTTTTAGAATTCACAGTCAAATAAAACATCCTTTAAATTTTGTGTGCCAATTATATTTGGTGTTTAAGGGTAAAAAAAATGGTACAGAAATATATCTGAGTAAATTTTACAAGTGCAGTTATGTCTCCCCCACATACTTATTGCTGGGCAAACTAGCAATGCAACTAGTTGCTACGCAACTGTCCCAACATTTATGCCAGATTCTTTCTGAATGGCCATTAAAAGTTAAAAGTCACCTTCAGAAGCTAGCTTTAGTCTATATGATTGGCTTTTAGTTATATACATTACTTCATTTCTAGCTTTTTCAGAACATAAGCTATTTAGAAAGAAACACAGAACTCCACCATGTAGTTTTTAGACCAACATTTTCCTGCATAGAAGCATCTTTAAAGAACTTGGCAGGTAGAATTGCTAGAGGGTGTTTTAAAATCAAAATCCTATTTGGTCAGAAAGAACGTTTTCTGTCCAGTAAATTCATTGAGTACCAGCATACTATCAAACCTAACAGCCAGCTGTTACTGGCGCACAAAGTAGCTTAATCTTTACAAGTAACTTCATCTTTTTTCCTCAGTTTCTCTGCTTTAGAAAATGAGTACATCACTTACGCATTCTGAAGTACATTTATACTTTTTAAAATTCACAGCATTGTTTAAAAACCAACTGTTTTCTCAAGTTTCATTTGCTTTCTTAAAATGACCTTAGAGTCACAGTTTCCAACACCTCTGAGGCTTTCATATTCTTCTGTGCATTACAGATCATTTTTATAGTTTATCATAATTATTATAATTACCTTTGTCGCTTCCATAATAATAGAAGACCGTCTTACTGATAGCACACCAACGCTTCTGCCATTCAAAGCCGAGAAAACTGTGGTCTGCAATTAATACAATTTGTGTATATAATTTCTGTTCAATAATGACATGAAGTATGTTACTCCTTTTCAAGGGTGAGGTAAGAGGGAGAAGGAGACAGGAAAGGTGCTAAGGAAATGAAACAAAATCTGGATATGAAGAAGAGAAATGTATGGCACTGAGAAGAAAATTAGAAATAAAAATTGGTGGTAAGAAAACAAATAGAAATTTGAAATCATATAAATAGAAAAGTCATGTGTAACATTAAATACAAAGAAATAAAGAACAACTTCCTAAATACTTCCTAGAGTTATTGCAGTATTAAGTGGTTATCGAAGTGACAATATAAGATTTATTGAATCAAGGTAAATATTGACTGAACCAAAGCTGAGATCAATATTTGCCCTCTTGAAGAAAAATAAATCTTGATGCTCACTGAAACATGAAGTCAACATATGGTACTTTTACATACGTTCCTAATGTTTTCTTCAAAAATATCTGAAAGTCTGAATTATGGCTGACAGTGGACTTTCACAGCTTGACTATTTTAGTCAATAAAGAAATAGAATTTCCTTTTAATACTACAGGAGCAATTATGTGCTATGCTTCTTTTGCACAATAATGCTTCAACATTTCAGCTTCTATTCCATTTTATTTATTGCTCCTGTATAAACTGCTTTGTGTGTATAACATCAAATACTGACACACAGACTTCCCAGATACAAAACATGCACTAGTTTTCACAAAGATAGTTAGACTTACCTTTTCTGCGTTTTTCCAGGTATCCAGCTTTCAGAACAAACTGAAGATCCTGAGCTGCAATAGGTGGAAATTGATTCCCTGAAAGAAAAGTAAGCTCTGTAAAGCAACACTTTTCAAGAAAAACGCTATAATAGCATTAACAAACTTATGGATTTTACACTCTCAATATACAGCAGCTACTGAAAAAAAGTAACTCTAGTAACTACTATGCCAGATTATTTTATGTACAAAAACCCTCTAACTATAAACGTCAAAGCTGTTGCTGCTGTCCTCACCGCTTTAGTAGGTAAAAATATAGCTGTGTAGCAGGTCCTGCAAGTCTCAGAAGGAAAAATGTGTAATTAAACAAGCTACGCCAACTTAGAAAACATTAGTTTGTGTTTTGAACGTGGTCTATAAAGCAAGTTCGATAATGAAAGCAGTAAGTTCAAATGTGCAAACAAAATCAAGTATCATAATTTAACACAATTAAATCAGGAATGTGGTTTTCAATACCAGCTTCACACAAAAACATCCTGAAACAACACACAAGGTGAGGACCCTCTACTGCACTGTCTACAAAAAAAGAAACCAGATTAAGAGACGATAAAAGGTGAAGCCTGCTGTTGACAGATATCGCCTAACTTGAAATATGACACAAAACTACTGCCTATAGGATCTATAGTGCAATACTGCATAGGCCAGAGACGTTGCACAGAAGTCAACAAAATTGTTGATCTATAGACACTAATTTTAGATTTTGCAGATCATGGTTGCATCTACAAAATGATGAGCATATTCCACCATATTTTGACCTTTTTCTCAACTGCTAATTCATAAGTAGAAGCATAAGACCAACCAGCCAACCCCGCCTGAACTTAAAATAGAAATATAGATGTTAAAAATTGCATCTTCCATCCTGCATCCTCCCTCTCCTAAAACAACAGAATTACTATTTAAATGGAACTCCTAGTATTAAGAACAGAAATATGTTAGACATGCCTAAATTAACATGTATATAGATGTCATACTGCTTACTGCAAGCAAAAAAGCAGAACAACAGCTATTCCTGTTTTTTAAGTGCATGTGAGCAACACAGTGAAGTTCCTACTACTTATTATCATCAAATATTCATAAGAATCACTGTAGGTAGGTGGCAAGTTTACACGGCAGCAATTATTCATCAAAATATATGTAATCTCATTAAGTTCTACCAATATAAACATACAAAAAAGGACTGTTATCAGCAGACAACCTCTGTGCTAAAAAAACACTTTAAGCTATGCAGGGTGGGTTAAAGATCAATTGTCTGACCTTGAACCAAGAACACTGTCTCTGGAAGATGATGCCAACTTCCTGGATTTTTAAGTCATCCTTTAAAATAGAATTTTTCTTTAATCAGTGTCCACAAATGAGCTGGTTTATGGTTGTCTTATTTACATACTGTTGTGAAAGGAAAAATAAAAGAGGTAGGAACTTGCAGAGAATGTTATTTTTTAAAGTACGAAAACATTCAAAATGAGACTGCACTCCTTAAACAATACAACTGGCTTTTTAGACAACAAAATAGAATTTTATATACACTGACATTTCAACTGAATTTTAATTAATATTCTTTTTAAAGGTTAGGACTACACTAGCTATTATTTCAGCTTCTATGGAATTCTTGCTACTGTTTTGAAAATACAAGAGTTATTGGCTCCATGTACATGCATTTTAAAATGCTGCAGCTGTCACCCCTTGCTTGATAATATACAATCACTGCACAATGTTAAATGAGAATTTAAACACAAAGACACTGGCTGGTGCAGGGTAAGTTTAACAGCTACTTATAAGATGATCTGATGATGATATTATGAGTGGGGGAGGTGAAGAGTTTTACAAATATAGATAGTGTGCTGCTTTATGTTGGTCATTGGGAGGCATCAGTGTGCAACACTTAACAGCTTGCTTTACCTCCTCCTCCCGTAGGGCTCATTTTAGAACAGTGCATCCCCACAGATGTGGAAGACATAAAACCTAATTAAACAAACAAATAAAAGCAGTTCACTCTTAAATTTTTTAGTTTAGTAACTTCAACAACTATTTGGATCTAATGTTATACGTTACTGTTTGTATCAGTTTGGGTTTTGATGAGAAAGCTTGGCAAGTAGTCATTTAGTGAACAAACCAAATGAGGTATTCAGTCCCAAACAAGCACATACTTTGGGGACTTCTCTTAACGTTGTTCTGCCTATAGGAAGAAGCTCAGCCAAGTTAACCACTTCCAAGAGCTAGAAATCAAAATTCCACACTACTCTCAGTTTTGCTGCTTCTGCTCAGACAAGTCAGGATAAATTTGATGATGGCGTTTTCTGAAACTGTATTTAATTTGCACAGCGCACTGAAAGCTCGTGAGGAAAAGAACCCGCATGAAAAAATGTCATCTTCCACTGTTCTAGTGACACTGCAAAAAGAAGCCATGCTCCTGCCCTCAACCTGTAGAGAAGCCAGTTTCTCCTGTTTCTCAAGCAACTGAGGCAGCAACTCCATGAAACATGAAGCAGCTGGTCAGCCCCACTGCCACTCACAGATCACATGCCTATTATCATCCTTCTGTCAGAGAAGCCTGAGAACCACAAAATACGATGGAATTTCAGGTGGATGGATAAGAGAGAGGGGCCTGGTGGTAATATCCCAAGACACATACAGCTGTACATGAAGAAAAAAGCATAAATCTGGCTAAATTCCTTCTTTCATTCCCCTGTACATCCAGAAAGAAGGGGAGGGAGAATAAGTAGTCTGAAAAGTATAAAGGAAAGAGAAAGAAGCATCCCCTCTCAGATTCTCATTAACCGCAGGTGCTGCGCATATGTGGCAGGAAGAAGGCACAAATGCAGATACACTCCTAGTACTGTTGTACTGCAACAAAAGTAATGAGGAGAATAGAGAAGAGAAGATGACATCTTCCTTCCAGCTACTGCCTTCAGTCAGTATGGAAGGCTCCTGAACTGTGTCACCTTTCTAACCTTTCTTTCATTTTTTTCCCACTGCCTTACTCTTTTGTCCACATCTCAAACTGGATTTAGAGTGAACTGCAATCCCTAGATGTGGGAACTCTCAACTGAAAGCTTGGGATTTGCACAGCAGGTTGGTTTTTGCAGTTGCTTTCAATCAAGATGTTCCTTCCCCACTCATTTGAACAGATCAGGCTTGGCACAAATCTCCTAGAAAGCAAACTATCACTAAAGCAACACTTTGTTATAGTAAAGCAGCATTTGTTTACATTACACTAGCAACTGAGATTAAAGACTCATTAGTTGACTACTGCATGGGACTTTGAATAAAACCGCTCCTTCTACAACAAATCTATTTAACACAGAGAAAGACTGACAAGAAATAAGGCTTTACTAGTTCTTTTAATAAAGCACTCTGAAGCAAATTAAACAACTTGCTTCAAACCATATACTCCTTTAGCGTTTAGAGCTCTGAATTCCCAAGTATTATACTCCCATGTACGCCCCAGGACATCTTCAGGACAAGGAAAATTTTTCCCTTCCCTCATAGATGCAGGTGAAATGGCCTGAATTTCAGTTTCTTCTAATTTCACTGGAGATTGTCCACTATAAGAACTGAAATGTAGGGATGCAAGCTAGCACCTACTGGTATTAACTTTATTGGGTGCCTCATTGTTTGTCGCTCAGATACTTACAGTCAAACTGACTACCAGATCACAGGAAAATTTCTCTCCCAAAAGCAAACCACCAGAGACGACCATGTCTTCCTACCTACTTCCTACCCCTGTCTGGTCTGTTTCCAGATATGTCTCAAGGATTGAGAAATCAAGAAGGTCAAAAGACCCATAGTCTTCCCTGGTGTCTCCTTTGGTACGCTGGAGTTTCTGAAGCCCATTTTAAATAGCAAAGAGTAAAGCAGCACTCTGAGTCAAGAAGTGTCCTGTGGCTTGCAGCTGTGTGAGTTTACAGGTGGAGAAAGGTACAACGATTGCTCCTGTGTACCCTTTTGACCTAATTTCTGCTGTATCGTTGCCCTGACAGCGGTGGGTAAGCACAGAGCTGAGGATACCAAAAAAGTCCCCTTTCCATTCCTGAGTTTCTACCTCACAAATAATGTCCTGAATTTTATTCTTTTGATGTGAAAATCAGGTCAATACTATCCAATATCTGGGGAGATTATTATCTTTCATCCCCAATATGCAGTATAAAGTGAGGGAGGTCTGTCTGCTTAACGTTAAAAATTTTCCTTCTTTCTTGACTACACACTCACAGATGAATCTCCCAGAATAATTTCTCTTCTTATCCTGGTGGGAATTACTTCAATGTACTCCAAACTAAAATCTGCAAGTTATGCTCCACATGCGTATTTCCAGACTGATGTGTACAAAGGCCATCAAACACCAGATCAAAATATTTATGAGGCCTAAACCTTCAAGTTTTAGAGAAAAGTAAATTACACATATAATGCACCAGGCTCTTCCTCTTGGTTCTAGGCACTCTTGTGCCAAGTGAGCAGCTGGCAGTTATTATAATGCTACTGCTGCCAGGCTAAAAATTCCTCCAGTGAAAAGAAAGTGAAATGCTCTCACTCAAGCATAAAGCCAGCTTTTCTACCAGTCATGAAACCTCAGAAAAACATGAACACTAGTAACACAGGTGTATTAATGTTCAGGTTCCACTTCACAAATCCCACAAATCCAGTGCATCTTGTGACTTCAGAAAGACCTCAGAGTACACCTTATGGCATGGCTACATTTTTTTGCAGCTTGGTAATCAGAAAGTGAAAAGCCTGAATGATGCAATTTTGCACCCTACTGCAATGGCAAATTTGGCCTATTACTTAAAAGCAGTTTCATCAGTGTCACTTCACATGATAAAGCATTAAATTCAATCATTATGCATGGCACTGTGATTTCTAGAGGACCCAATGGTGTTAAAATTTCATTCTGTATACGAAATAAATAAAACAAAACCAGGTTGCATTATTCTGCACTGTATACCAATAGGAATATTTTTTATTTCTTCAATGTGGGCTAAGGGATACATAAAGCAAGAAATAATCAGAGGTCAATGCATTCTAAAGAGGTGCTTAGCATGCTTATGGGAAGTTAAACAGGCGAAGTGGAGATAAGTGTAATTCAGTAACAGCTAAGTGGTTGATTACAGCTTGCTTTCCTAGTAGAGGACCGTAGGTTTAACTGTTATACTGGCAAAGACTTCTTGCTCAAATAAGAATAATTCACTGTTCTTCAGTCCTTGTAAAAGAAGACTGCCAGGACAAAATACCTTTGTTTGATTATATGGAGAAAACAGTGACTGCTATTTCTTTCTATTTCTTTAACTCAAAAAAACCCCCACAATCACTACTATCGAAAATCGTTTTTCCAGCTTCCTTTTTACTGCACTGAAGACCCATTTATACAAATGGAGAAACTGAAATCTATCCTTGTTTGAATTATTGTTAGTAACAACTTTTACATCAGCTAGAAAACAGAGGAAAAATGCTGGCAATATGAAAGTGTCCTTTGTAATCTAGTATGTTTATCTAAAAACAAAATGTTGCTACTTTAAATATTGAAATGTTAACCATTAAAATGCAGAAAATAGGGGGGGGTCCTCAAGCTCAGGGCTTTTATGATATCTTTCAGGCTGAAATTCTAAATTGGCAAAGATTTTCTGAAAATATTTGTGTTAAAGTTGAGCAAAGGAGGAGTAAAGTTTCCAGCAACACAGAAAGTATTTTCTTTTCTTCCCTCCCACCTCCATTCTCACATGCTTCTCCAAAATTCTTCGTATCTCTCCTTTCCATTTTGATCTGGAAGTACAGCATTTATCCATTTTTAATAGCTACTACAGAGGGATTCAATTATCTTTGAATCTGTACATAGCAATACACTGGGGTCACATCTGTTGCACAAGCACTGTGAATCTAGGCTAAAGAGGAGGTGTTTCAAGTTCATATGCATACCTTCTCCCCATTTTTTTTTTATTAAAAAGTTCATGCATACTGAATTTTTAAAAATCCCATTTCCTAGAATCGTCTGATTAACGAAAGTTATCAGTAGGAAGATCACATAAAATCTCATTAGCTTCATTAACTGTCTTAAACACTTTTGCAAAGAATACTTCAGTACTTTGCAAATGTAGTGGCCTGGTAGCTCGGAACTGGTTGAACATGCAAGAATCAAAAGAGAAATGTTAAAGAAAACACATTTCATTCAGGGGAATAAATATAGTGAAAATGTTTAGCTTTTGAAACACTGATTCAAACAAAGTTAGCATTTTGGTCTTCAAAGTGCTTATTCCAAAGACTGCCGAGTTTGTGAAGTTTTGCTCTGGAGCCATCCCCAGCACTCACCATTGTGTTCTCTAATAGTTTACAATAATATTCAGAGAATAACTTGCCTTGATATATTCCTCTAAGAAAAGCCAGCAGTGTGTTTTATTAAGGAATACTTCAAGCAGTGTCATCTGTTTCTAGTTTTAATTCTTTCTAATTTCGGATATGAAGCTTGGGTTACAAACACTACCACCACACCCTCAGAGGCCTAAATGCTGAGTGTTTCTTCTTGACCGCTCCTTTGGAAGGAGAGTGGTATGAGCATTTCTCCTTTCCTTCCTGTAAGCTCAGGGGAAGGCAGCCTAAAAACCACTGCAACATATTCTTTACAGAAATATTTGGTCCTTTTAGCATGCTTGAAATCTGTCTCTTTTTGTCATTTTCATGTAGCCCCTAATTAAATGTGTTTAGATATTTTAATTTTAAAAAACCTTACATCTATGACTTCTGAATCCTCATCTGTTTTCTGAGCAAAGTTTCTTTAGCAGTTGTAACATATTTCATTCTACAAAGACTTTTTTTTTTTTAATAAATTATGGGAGTCAGCCAGTCAGACTCCATTCACCAGGATCCACAGCCTAATGGAATGATCCTGGATCACGCACTCCTCATCCGAACTTAACTTTGGATTTATAAATCAATATTGTCCTGGACTCACGCATTGTTTTGTTGGCGTTCGGACTGGTTCTAAAATGCCCAATCTCACATTTTGCATAGCACCTTACTGTACAGAAGAATTCATGGCTTTCACCCTTTGATCCAGGTTTGACTTTCACATGGGTAATTATTAAAATTTCACAAATGACAGCCACGGCACATGACAAAAAAAAAAAAAAAAAGAAATGTTTTCTGCTGTGCGCAGGCATTATCCCCCAGGGTTATAAAAGGGGCCACTGCACACTTCACAGGAGCAGCCTTCCCACTTCTGCTGTTTCTCAAAAATTCTGAGGCAAGAAGATAGAAAGATACAGCAGTAAAGAAAAGGTCTCTTGTACAAGGTCTACCGCTCACACCACTGTAATACAAGGCATAGAAATGTAAAAGTTTTGCTTAAGTCCCTCCAAGGATCATTAAAGTTTAATCAATCACACCAGCAAGAGACAAAAAGGTTTCAGTCACCCAGAGACCCATGCTGCAGCTAACAGAGAAGTGTATCAGTTGTAGAGATTAACAATACCAATTTCGCCTATGCAACGAGAAGCTCAGCTTCCTACTTTGTTATGAGAAATACAGTATGCAGGAAAACACACAGATAAAAACTATGCCTCTGCATTGTAGATACAAGCAAGTCAAAACAGACCATCATGGATCAATTAGAGGTACTGCAAATTCTCATGAAATGATGTAGGCCAGCTGAAAGTTCCCAGCATCGTCTCACAGACAAGCACACACATCCAATTTTGATTAGAAACCCTAAGTAAAGATTCAGAATATCTACACGATAGCTGAACCACAGAAGGTGCTGTTAGCTAATCAGAGAAAATTAAAAGGCCAGGAATAAAGAGTCTGCAGTTGGAGTACAACCAGCATGATGTCAAAATACATATGGATAGCATCCTTAACCACATCATGATTCCTGTATTCCCAGATGACTAACAGGAAGAAAGTCCTATAGGTTTATCAAACTGCAAGTTAAAAGCTAGCATTTAATACATCCAGGTGAAAAAAAATTTTCAGCTTAATATCTAAAACATCTGGGAAAGGTAATGCTACAATAGAAGTGTGCACTGCAGTTTACTCTTAAATAGCCACCTGGTAAGCTTAAGAATCCCTTGGAAATAACCACATATCACAATACCTTAAGAAAACTTACGGTAATCGGAACTAGAAGATTCCTATCACTTTCCTGATTTTGTCATAATGTTTTTAATTAGCATTTTGAAGGGTCTGAAATTTCATCTTTGGGCAACTGGCACATTTCATTCAGCAAATACGCCTAAGCTGAGACTAAGTAATGACAACTGTTTAACTGAGAATTAGGAGGATTTAACACATTTTGGCAGTAAAACTGCCAAATGTCATTTCTTGCAAAGCTAAACAATGAACTTTCAAACTGTATTTAAAAATAAGTAGTACACATTCTTTTAGTTTTAGCATCTTAGTAATCTAAGTATGTATTACTCAACAACATTTTGACAGATCAATGAGAACTTAAATCATGTGAACTTGTGAGTCTTACCCAAATTTTGGTAATACCATGCAAGCTAGATTCTTTAGAAATCACACCTCAATTAAACAAAAAGCATATAAATTTTCTTCCTCTTGATCATTTCCCAATTTTTTTTCCTGGTATCCTCTCCTAAGTAAGCTCTATTCTGTATACCTCCTTTCCTAAATTGTTCTGTTTCTAGTTCCAGAAGCTAGTTTAAGCCTCTTTAAAAACAAAACAAAAAAAACCCCACCAAAACAAACAAACAAACCAACCAACCTAGAGTTCAAAACATGCCAAATTTAGCCAAGAAGGAAAATCAACCAGTGTGAACTTCAGTCCGTGATAGGGATATTTGGGAAGAGGAACATCTTAACTACTGCTTTCATCAGAAGAGTAACACACTGGAAATGCAATGAGCAATACCAACAAAATCCAGAGAAACAAGGAAATTCTCAGACCACAGAACACCAATGAAAAACCCCACCACTAACTGTACTATGTTTTATATATGAAAGTCCCCCATGCCAAGTGGCAGCCCTCTCGGATCAGCTGTGTAGTCTGTGAAGTTCCAACTGTTCTGACTCCTGGCCAAAGGCCTGGGCTGCTAAGCTTCTGAAAGGAAACATACGTACACACTTCAAGCGTTTTAAATGCTCCAACAGCTCATATCCTTGATCAAAAAAAGTTTTAACATTGCCGGTTGGCGCTGAAAAATCTTTCATCTGTATAAAGGAAGAGATTAGAATTCCTACAGTCAGCTAAAAACAGACTCACATCTTTAAAAGTGGCACTTGCAGATTTCAGTGCAGAGGTCCACGCAAGCTACAGTTTTCATTTCCACGTTTTATGTATCCCTGCAAACACGAAATGGCTTGAATGTTCTGCCTCATTGCCTCATTTTTGATACATTTCTTCTACTACTGACAATTTAAGTAAAAAGCTATGCTCAGTGATCAGTGAACTATAACACTCAAAGCTCCTCTACATTCAAAAGCTAATTTGGATTAAGATGGAGGTACAACTTTACTCTGCAGCCTGCATGTAAAGACAAGCCTTTTTAAAATAAAAACAAAAGAAAAAAAAAATCTCACACGAGCCTTTCAAGTTTTCCCACTGCATGACACAAAATGTTTATCAAACATCATTCAGCATGTAGAAGTAGGAAGTTGTGGTAGAATTACAGTCTCCTGCAATGATGACATTGCACTTACAAAAAACAATCTACAGAGCAAGACCATGAGAAAACTTAAAAGGTAAAAAACTCCAAAGTGACTAATACAGTGTCTTTATTTCTAAGTAGTCTGAAAGAGGTAATAAAGAGGTAATATAAAAATCCAAAGGTTTTATGGTTGGAAAAACACATCACTATTTTCAAACCTCCTCTCACAAGGAGTCTGCTGTCACAAAGACCTAAAACTCTCCTGTTTTGCTGTAATTGCACGGGACCAAACTCAAAAGGACAAGGGGAACGCTGTAAAAAGCCAGCAGAGCACACTGCAAGTAGCCAGCAGAATACTCTTGTGTTTCCTGAGAGCTTTCCAGATGTAAATTTCGGTGGAGTATTGAGAATGACAGGAAAAACCACCTTCCAATATCAACTCCAAGTTTTCTGAATGACCACACTAATATTTTCCACTCCTTTTGAAGTCTCCAGAAGTAATGATATACTTGAAGATGCAAACAACAAAAGCTCTGGTAGAAGCTGTTTTCTTCTGAATAGCAGAGATCAGACCAACTGCTCCAATTCTCCCAGAAGTCCCATTTTGTTACATCTAGTCACTCAAAATGTCCACTTAAATTTTTCAGTGGCCTAAGTGATACCAAGATATATAGAATACAGAATGTATTTCCTTTTTCACAGAACTCTTATCTTTCTCAGAGGACTCTATGCAGTTCTTACTGGTTTTAGTATCAAGTAGGAATATCTGAAATAATATTTTTTTATTTGCATTTAGCAACAATTATATTTATTTGGATACCATCTATGGGATTGAAATCCAAAAGTGAAAGAGCATCACTTATACTGACTTGCTAAATACCGGCTTGTCTTTTCCTATGGTATACAGATTTCCCTGTCTTCAGCATCTGCCATGGGAAATTCCAAAGTGTTGAGGGATTGGAAGTTCACAAACCAGTTACCATTGTATTCTGCAACACGGGTCACAATTTGGGAAAAGAGAATCAAGAGAAGAGCTGTTATTGAGTTTTGTGATATCTGTATAGGAGGAGAGAGATGACACATTGAGAGAAATGTGCATTTTTTTAAAACTTAAAGACTTTTACAAAGAGGAAGTAGCTGAATAACCATCAGCAGGATTTTTTCCAAACTCACTGAACTCTCATCCTGTGTCCCTTGATTCTCACACCACACCTGCATTTCCCTTAAGCCCACCTCTGCACATAAGTTTAAGTCAAGGCTTAGAAAGACAAACCACCCGGTGAACATACCACTGTTGAAACTTAAACCAGTTGTAACACTAAAGATGCATGTTCAGTCATTAACTGAACCTGCTAACGGAGTAGTGTTGTTGATCTGTGGACGCTATTTAGTGATAGTATTATGGTCTGTGGACATAAGTGGGACAAGACTTGTAAGAAACATAGTAATCTTTATCAGATAACTGGTAGCTCTGGGAAAAAGCCAGACAAGCCTTTAGACAGGCAAATGAGTTCATTTATACAAAAAGTCCTCTGTTATTTTCACTTTATAGCAACTGGTTAACACACACACACTCTTCTCTACATGCCTGACCATGTAACTACTGAACATACACAGTATCACTCAAAAGCTGCACTAAACAAATAATTTAAACCTGCCAACCTTTTATAAAATCTTATAGTGTTTTCTTCTAATTTAAAATATGTTGATCCAGTTCTCTTTAGAAGTACACAAAAATAATAATTGTGTCAAAGCAATAAACTGGTATTGCCAGATTTCAGTGGAGCAAATTTTAAAGTTGATCTATGAACACCAAAAAAAGAAAACGGGAATTCTAATGGAAATGCTGACACAACCTTAACTATGACAATGCTAACGGTGCTGCTATAATAAATCTGTCAGCTTCTGTAATGCCTATGACAATCCCATTAATATGAATGATGCACACTTCACATAGCATCCTACATAGCAACTGCACAAGTTCTATCATCTTCATTCTGAGTAACAAATCAGTAATCAATATTTGTAAAAGCAGACTAATCCTTTGTAAAATCACTGGTTTAGTGATTGAAGAGTTTGCTCAATTTACACAGTTAATCCCTCTTCATCTGCTTGAGCCCTCTATTTATTCCAACCACTTACAGTGGTAGCTATAGCAGATTAATACATCCCCCCATGCTAAACATGTCTTGACAATTGACCCAGCATATTGCTGTCAAGATAATCTTTACAAACACTGAGCTTTTCTTACCAAGCCTGAAGGCAACATTTAGAAATCAAAAGTTTACAAATAGTCTCAGAAAGATCCCCTCACACGTATTATCACTTTTCCATTTAATTATTTCTTGGAGGCAGCATCTACTGTCATATTTTATGGCCCCAAAAGGTACCCTCCTGACTTTTATTTTATTAATAAGGTTAAAAATTATTATAATGATGAAGTCACACAAAGATTTTTTCTATAAAAGAAATTTCTTAGAAAATAGCAAACAATGTGAAGCAGTATATTGTTAAGTGAAAAAATGAGATGGCCATCTGTGTAAATACAAGTAAATTAGCTTCCTCTATTCAAAGAAATGAGCTGAAGCAGTAGCACGAAATTAAGATTACACAAAAAGAAAAAAGGTCACCATGAAGTCTACAGTGAGAAAGGAAAAAGCAATACTGTTTAATTATAACAGAGACAAAAATATTTAGTTACATCTACATACACTTCTGTAGCTCTGAACTGAATTTTACAACAAATACTGGTGTGGTCCTTGAAGATTTTTCTCAGTTTTGAGAATTCTACCCCTACAAGCGGCAAATACTAATCAAAGTGTAATTTTCTAAACAACTGAGAAGAATTAATGTAGATAGTACTCTTAGTTACACACCAAATTTGTATTAATCTTTCAGATCTATGAAGCTATTTGTGCTTAATTTGTCATTGTATACAACAGCAAAAGTTCAATTATGTAACTAAACTGACAGCTTAAAGGAGTAAATCTGAAAATATTTTTAAAGGTACAAATTCAAGAACTCATGTTTAAGGACAAATAAAGTAGAACCCCTTCAAAAGTTTATTTGCATGATTAATCATGTCATAGTTCTTACGGTTCTTTGGGAACTTATTTCAGAGGAGCATGATACCATACTATCAGCACAGGGCACAACAACTTTAATGTTCATGCAGAGTTAAATATCAGTGTTAGAACAGCACAACTGCTTAATTCTTAAGTTTTCGTAACACCAATTCTTGATCTATGGAAAGAGAGTTAAAAAAATGCTAAGCAGGTGATGGTGGGGGTTGGTTTGTTTGTTTAAAAAAAGAAAACAAGCATTAAGAGAGAAATCAGAGAAACATACTCATAACAAACTGAAATGTGCTGGTTTGGCCAATACATTAATTACTAGGCTACAGAGCCTAAATTATCCAGCTTGCCCTAGAGATGCAACCTAGATTCAGGAATACACTTAAACACAACTGTCAGAGCACAGAACACTGACTTAGTTACCAGGCAGAGTCACAGCATACATCACAAACTTGATGTGCTTGATTTATAATTTGAAATAGATCCACGGGGGAAAAAAAAAAACAAACACACTACTATAGTAGGAGCACTAACTTTCAGGGGCAATGACGAACTTCAACACTGAAGGCCATTAAAGCAAAGACCAGCAGAGGGATTTAGATTAACATGACAGAACCTTGTTAAACAGATGGACAACCCAAAAATTAACAGATTTGTTCAGTTTGTTTCACTGTTGGGATCTTGTCAGTCTTAAAAACCAAAAACCATCACTGAAGACATGTATTACAATGTGGAACAACCTAAAGTTTATCATTTGGTTATTAAACACAGAAGGGTGCCACTGTTGAACAATACCATCTGATGGGGGAAAGGGGTGAGCTGCACCACAAAACAAGTCAGCCCATTTCAAGAAAAGCAGGCCAAAAAAAAAAAAAAAACCAAACACACCAGTCTTCTGACTTGCTCTCTTCCCTCTTAAGAAGCAATTAGCCTTCCACAAATCAGGGACTTGACTAACCACCCAAAGCCAGCTGTGGTGACACAGACTCAGGGGCAAATACCGAATTTCACATCTGTACCATTTGTGGTGTCCCTTTCAGGTTGAGTAGAAGAAGATATGTAGGGCACAGTTATCCTACAACACAGTACAGTGCAGTACATGAAACATTCTCTCCGCAAGTTGTGGAAGAGTTTTAGTCAATGAGAAACTCAAATGGAGAGTAAAAAGTGTTTTCTAGAACTAAAATTCTGGATTTTCCCTTGAGGCAAGTCATGAAAAAAGGAAGAAATCTGAATCTTACTGGTTAAAAAGCACAGTAGAATTTAAGCCTATTAGGAAAAAAAGCATTTTGTAGGTATATGAAGGATTATAAATTGTACAGTGGCTCAGATTTATTAATCTTTCTTCTGTTATTCAGATGTTCCTAAATCGAAGCTCACAGAGCTGGAAGCTGTTGCATAAAATATTTTTTAAAAAGATTTCTGCAATACCGAATACTATCTGGCTTGGGAATTTTAAACCTCTGGCAAAACTTTCACAAGGGACGTCAGCAAAGCAATAACGTTACAGCTCAAATGTAGCTTCAGTATTTAGTTGGATTACAGAAACGGTGTCTAATCATCTCTAATCTGCAATACCCCAAGCAATCGATGAAAAGAGCACGCATGACAAAGACATCTATTGCAACTGATGTGAACATGATGAGTATCCTAGACGTTGCCTATGCGATCAAATAAGAGGGTTTCACTTTACCCTACTGACAATTTTACTAGCTGACTGGTTGAAAAACCCCAACTGTACTTAGTCTTGACTGACCAGGGGATGGAGGTTGAAACCACCACTCGGAGGGTTTTCCTGAAAGCTTCCAGCAACATGGCTAAAACCCACAGAGATTACTTAGCCACCCATTATGACTTTTTAAAAAGATGTTACATGGTACTTCAGAGTGCTTAGTCTTCTGAGATTTAATCTGATATCCTTCTCTGCTCCTATGAATTCTTCTATGAACCACTCGGTTTTAGCAACTAGCAGCAAGGCTGCTAATTTGGTCTCTAAATGACGCAAGTGCCAAAAAGAACAAACGAGTAAACAGATGCCAGTGAGAAAGTCTGCAGCTGCAACAAAATCTTAAAATACATCAGACTTCCATGAACTCTGTCCCCCTGCCATCCAATGAAATTCAGTCAGGAAAATGTCTGAGGAGACACACTAACAGTTGGCACCACCAGTGGATGACAAAGCAACACTACCCCAAGGTGCCAACAAACAGCATGTTGCTTTTGTCTCCAAATCCACAGTGAAGGGCTGAATGAGTATCAGGATAGGCAACGAGTTGCAAGTCTCTGCAGGGCTCAGCCAAGCAGCCGCTGCTTGTGCTTACGGCCAGGCTGCAAAAATGGGAGAAGAAGGAAACCAGCTGGAGCAATCAGACTGCAGGTGGTGGAGCAATGGCAAGACTGACAGGCCAGAATGCTGAAATCCTGAGGCAATTTCTGTGAAGGCAGCAACAGTCACGAAATATTGCCTAAGGTGCCTGTTAACCCTTGAACACACAATGATCCTGTGGACTCACCCAGCACGGCACAGCTGTAGCGCTGGCCATTGCAGAGCAAAGACTAAGGCATTATAGGGTTATAATTGGTTTAACAAGATCTTCTCAGCAGCTGAAAGGCAATTACATCTTCAGTTTAGCTCTAAAATATTTACTCTGACTCTGTAACTGCATATAAAGACATATCTCTGAGCACATCACAATTCCAGTTACAACTAGTAATGCCCCCTCTCGGACTTTTAAGCAACTTTCATACAGGTAATGTAGAAGATGCATGGGTTATTTCAGGTTTTTCATATGACTAAAGATATTATCAAAAATGTTTCGAGCAATATGCATTTTCTCCAAGAATGCAGTTGCATGGTGTACTTTTACCCACATTTTGAAGCACAGCTTTATAAATTTTATATATTTTAACTAGTTAATGTAATCCAATTCCCCTTGTTCAGCATGTCATGTCATCAGCATAAAAGATGCAGAAAGTACTTCGCTTTTAGACATCCTAACAGAAATAAACATGCATATACAATGACTAATCCATCGCATGTTCTCTACACAGTTTCCTATCATGCAGAAACAGTGAAAAGATGCACTTCGAGGAAAATTTTGTGTGGGGAATGATCAGTTGATTAGGTACAGGGCAAAAAAATATACACAGAGGTTGTCAACACTACTGTCATGTACAGAAAGGAAAATTAAGAGTCATTTGTTATTCTCAGTTGGAGAGGTCACTAATGTTATCTTGCACACGATTTGATGCACTATGTATGATTAATGCTTGTTTAAAGGACACTGCCAAGGTCTCTAAGTCAGACTACGACCTTCCATTTTTTTTAGATATCCATAAGCAGCAGATTAATAATTCTGTAAGTGCTTTCCTCCCTTTTGAAAATACTTTCATACTATCTGCTACTATTAAAACAAGTCCAATGGTAGAAGGTGGCAAAATAGCAAGAAAAAAAAATTCAGAAAGGAAGCAAAATGCTTCAGAATCATATCTGTATTCTATTATTTTAAATGGTTGGTCCAGTTGTGACTACCATATTCTAACACTTTCCATTCTACCTGCACAGGTTTTCACAATCTCACGTATATACATCTTCATGCTTCTAAGTAAACCTGCATACACTTGGACTCAAAGATCTTCCTCAAAGTCACCTTAAGATGCTTCAAAATTTTAAAGACAAATGCAAAGTGAATGTATCTGTTTCTTTCTAAAGAACTGAAAAGCAAAGTTCTCAAACTCAGTAAGATGTTGCATTTGTACACAATGTGTACAAATTGTACTCCTTAATGTGTTCTCACATCTCTGGCTAGAGCTTTAGTTCTCTTTATCTCCAACCCAGATGAGGGATTTTAATTCTCTCCATAATCTGAAAAACTTAATCTATTTTTCTCATTTAGTTTTTCATTTATTTTTAAGTAATTTTAAAATCTAAGTTGAGGCGTTAGAAAATATACAGTAAAAGTGTTATAAAAAATAAGAAAGAGCCAAACTCCTGTAACTGGCTAGCTATTCACGAATCTTTGGGAATGGAACCACTGTCTGGATCATACTTGGAAATCTCAAGTTTATATCAATATAGAGGTATATCATTTTCTGCCCATGGATATGGGAATGCCTATTCATTACCTAGGCCAAGATCACCTTCAAATAAGAAATAAGCACTCCTATTTTTTTCTTCCTTTTTTTTTTTTTAAATCATAAAACATTCTTAGTAATAATATTAGACGTGTTTTTCAAATTTGTTTTCTGTTCTTCTGAACAAAATTTTTTCCCCACAATTTTCCAGCAGCTCTAAGAGGAAGAGAGTTTTATAGATCACCATTACATGGCACTTGCTTCAGATTTAAAAATGTAACTCTGTGGTTAAATTTATCCCCTCATGGCCGTACTTCCAAATGTTTAATAACAGACTGATTTCTATATTGTCTGTGTATTCTTCTGCTTTTCCACAGGGTAGCAGTGTGCTTCAGAACAAGGCCACCACTGTGGGAATATGAATGAGTACACAAAATCCCTGCAGAAAGCAGCTGTTCCCTCTTGTACATATGCAAATGTAAGAATGCTAAGTAATGAGAGCAGCTTTATTTCACAGAGGCAGAGAACAACAGAGCCAAAGTGGACTACAACAAAGTTTTTGTATGAAGCAGTGAACTGAACTCTACAAAAAGGATATGAATTCTTCTTAATATTCTCACCCGTGAGAATCATGCTTCTGAGGAAAATACTGATTAATTTTTGCAAAATTAATCCTGAAAATATTTTTAAAACCCTAAAGACAAAGACATAGATGCATCTTTTCCAAGACAGTGAGTTTATACAAAAAAATCATCATGTAATTAAGACAGAAGTCTTGACATTTTTTTCCCCCAATACTATCAGTCTTACGTATGACCTTGGACAAGTCATTGAATCTAACTCAGTTTTCTTGTCCATAAAATGGAGATAATACCTCTGCCCAGGGCTACTGGGAAGCTAAATTCATCGTCCATAAACGTGATTTGAAATAGCAAGGTGAAAGGGCTTTATCAGTGTTACGTACTGCTGCATTTTTCATTGCTTTTAATAAGCCTGATGAAACCATGTAAATTTTGAATGACAACATTAAGCAGATTTTCAGGCCAGCCCTCGCTGGAAGTAAAAGGCATTAAAGATTTCTTGAGATGACCCCGATTTGAGCTCTGACAACTAATGGCTGAGTCAGAACATTGCTATGTGAAGTACTGTGAAGAGTCTTCCAGATGTCAGTTGTTCTAACAGGGGACCGTTTATTCAATACTGGAGAGAGCGGTTGCATCAGTGATAGAATGGGAAGAAGAAACGCTAGAAAAGAAGAAATGGTTCACATTTGTTTGTTGGTTAATCAACAAGCAACACTAAAATCTTTCACAGCTTAGGACCGGCATTCACTAGTGAGGTTTAGTACAAACCATGCTTCTCATATCAGCAAGCGCACAAAGAAGAACTTAATTTATCAAACCAAAAAAATACACAAGCCACAGACTAAACTGCACAGTTCTCCATACTGATCAGCTACAATCCCTTACCATAAAAAGCTGCCACCATAGCCTCAGCTGTTTTTTGCTAATAATACACATGCCTTGAATTCACAGTCCTTAAAGAAAGTCCTTTGACAATACGTCTTCTGCAACAACATTGTCACACCTCTGTCTCACCTAACTGATACATGCTTAGGGCCACCACACCTGCTGCACTTACAGACAAACATAAATTGATCTCAGCTTTTGACCTGCATAATTTAGCAGCATAAAGTTGCACATAAGACACTGTTTTAGTTTGCATGCTCTTCCCGACATGCTCTACAAATAAAATGTTGCATTTTTTTTAAAAAAGAGAAATCTAGACAAAAATAATTCACCTGTTATTCTCAAATATCATCTACAGAGAACATCCTTGTCATTGAACAAGTCTGTGAGCAACACAAGGCTAAACTTTACAATTCAGAATCTTCCGCATTATTATTTTAGATTATTCAACAAAGTAACATTGAAGAAAAAAAAAGTTGTATTTTCACTGGCATTGATCTCCATGTTTGTACTGATCTTTAGCAGAGTTGACAGGTCTGCTACTTTGGGCAGTGGACTATAACTTTTGCCATCATCTACCACCCTACTGCTTTTGGTGCTAAGCTATGAGACTTCTGTATATGTGTCAGGCTAAGCTGTCAGATGCCCTTAGTCCCCAACCTAATAGCTACTACACTTGCATAAAACCAGCTCTACACCACACGTACAGTAAGGACATTTTCGATGCTGTCGCACTTGCCACATGTGCCATAGAGTAAACTGAGTAGAGGACCGGTCTGCCTGAAGGTCTGCTTTCACGATCAAGTATCCCAACAGGCACAGAAACACCAGACTGCTGAGCACTAAAAACAACACAAAAAGCAGACTTTCTTCCCCAACAGAAAGTCTCGAACAGCAGAAAGTAACAAAAAAGTGAAAACAAGCATACTCTCAGACATTTCTGCAGTAGGTTCTCCTAAATATTGCACATATTTTTTCATGTATTTGTGTAGCTAACTTTCTGAAGACAACTAATCCAAAGTTTTCACCTCATCTGGGAATGTAACATATGGAAGCATTACAACAAGATGCCGAGGAGTCATTTTTTTCCCCTCCCTCTTGAGACATGAGAGAATTTCCGATCCCAGAGCAGCAGGGAGAACGGCCAGGAACTTGTGGGGCTCTCCTTAGTCTGCCTGACTTCCAGCTCCCGTTTCTCCTCATTTCCTAATCCCGTCCCAACCTGCGAGGTGGGAAACAGCAGTAAACTGCCACGGCAGGTTGTGAGAGCAGACACACGGCACAGGAAACCGGCCTCAAGTCCAAAGCCAGAAGCTGGGCCTGGCAGTGCTATAAACCAATATACGTTGACTACAGAAGGTATCATCAAGCCTAGCAGGGGTATATGGGACAGCTAGAAAAATCTCTGCCTATCAGAGGTGAAGGAAAGTACATGAAACAAAAGTATGAAATTCAGGAAACCAGCTTCTGGCATAATATTTATGTTATAAATACCATTTCCCAGAGGAACTGTATCTTCCAATCTTAAACCCAAATGGATAGCGTGCAGCCTTCCAGTCAAAAGACATTTCCTTTCTAAACAACAGCTCCAAGCTACCAAGCCTGGGACACTCTTATTTGAACCTGACTTGACCATTTCATTGTCCACAACCACACTTGAGTATCAGTCAACACCACATCAAGCATGGGCTGTTCAGACCCATCCTCTCTCTCACTATTAGTGAGAATCTGAAGTATACGTTTGACAGTTATTTTCCCTCATGTGATGGGAGAGAAGATGGAGTGCCTTCTGGATGCAATCATAGAAGAGATGAACGTGTCTCTATTCTGCTTGAGAGAGGCTTTATCAGTTTACTCCCATAATCACCTAGATTTGCCAGAGATCTCTGTGGAAATTGCAGTAAACTTCTTGCATAGCTAGTGCTTGCAGGAAACCGCCTTTCCCACCCCACTTCTTTCTATTCCAGCCATTCCCTTTTCTGACACCTGTGCCTATCTCTGGAAAGACCCTTTCTTCTGTACCATGTCTTACAATCTTCCTCCCTCTGAGCCTTTCCTACATCCAGCAGTACTATTTTCCAGGCTGCTTCCTGCTTTTAAGCTCTCATTATTTCCCCTTCTTCTTCTTCTCCTCTTTCTCCATATTTTCAGTCCCAGCTCTATTTAATGGACTCCTCCATTTATGGAGAGCTGACCCTCCTGCACTACCCAGATCACGTTATGCACCCGCTTTTCTCACAGGCACCTCTCCACATCAGAGAGATTCTTGGCCAAGTGAGCTCTTCATTCCTACACATCCCCACTCTCCTGCCACAGCCCTTAGGTGAGCGTGCCACCTCCACTGGGCACAGGTCCTGTTGCCAGCTAGATGCACAGAAATAGAATCCCTGAGCCCTCTGCCCAGGAGGGCAAAGGCAAAGGGGTTGCACAGGTGTCAGGGACTGAGCTGCAAGACAGGTCAGCTGGTTCAGGGGGAGCCACATCCAGCCCGTCAATCAGAAGTCATCTGTTCCCTCAGTTACCATATTCCAGGGAATGAGGCAAACATGAAGACATTCATTGGCTTTATCCTCTCCTTTCAGTGCTTCTCTTTGATCAGCTTTGAACATCTCATTAGAAGTGCAACAGAAAGTATCCCATTACTTTTCTATTTATAATATCCTTTTCTCCATTGTGGCCCCAGTCTTCAGCACAGTACTATACCACAGGTACAGTCTTCTAGCATTAAAAATTTAAGAAATGCTTCCAGTCCCAAATCATATCAGCAATTAAAAAGAACCAGTCCTTCTACTCCAGCAGAAGCCAGCATGAGACGCACTACATGCCAACCAACTGGAAAAAATAAAAATAAATACATCAGAAAACCAGGCCTGAGAGAGACTTCCGAGAAGTCTTTTACTTCATGTTACTTATTCCCAAATCAGGGTTGAATTTACCTAAAGTAAATGTCTGACACAGGTCTAAGAACTGCTTCAAGGACAGCACAGCTACCTATGCAGAAGCAATGAACTACTGAGTATGGTGTGGTAACCTCATCAGCTATTCTCCTGCGATTCTGAATCAAAACTCGGATGTACCTGCACTAGCACCCAATGCCAGACAGACACAAGCTCTGTCCTCAAAAGCCGTAACTCCAAGGCTGAGAGCCTCCCGTGCCCATGCTCACTGGCCCCGCTTCTCTGAAGGGCTGTTCCGCCCAGGGGCACTGCTGGGGTAACGGCACGCCACCATTTCTTGTTCCAAGACCAATATTACAAGCGCTGCCATATAAGCAGCTCAGGCCCCATGCTGGATTGTACACCCCTGCCTTCTTTATTTGCAGAGTACCTACCGCAACAGGACCCTATTTTTGTGTGCAACCTTTGAGCGCTTGAGGAATGATAATGGTAAAAATAAGAAGCAGCGCACGTAACAGAGCTTGTATCAACAGATTTGGAAAGCTCTGTGCAGAACAGACTCTCCTTAGAACGTATATTCCCTTGCCACAGTTCTTCTCAAAACCTTTGGGACCATCACTGATATGTATTTCATAACTAAGAGGCCTTCAGACAGCTATAATCACCTTCCACATTTATTTATTCTAATATCATCTGCTGCATTCATAGCATATATTTTATCAGCATGCCTCTATGAAACAGGCCATCGCACAAAAGCACGGTTGAAACACAGAGTAAAAGCCATTGCAATAAATGTAATTAGTACTGTAGCAATACCGTATGTACTAAACCCTACTTCACTACGAAAGCTTACACTGATCGCTGCAACATAAAAATGTCCATTAAAATAATGTTAATTGTATTTATTAGTACTGTATTTCATAATATGTTCTGTATTTCATATTATGTTAGCTATACAGCTGTTGCCTACGCTCTGTTAACACAAAAACAAGACATATCCAATTTTACAGGAATTCTCACCAGTCCGCAGTCCAAACCAAAGGAGGAAGTTTCAAAATACATTTTCAGTCCATTCAAGATGTGTGCACTCATAGTAGCCAACATATCCCCCAAATGCAAAGGCAGATAAAAGTCTGATGCGTGGCAATTGTGACAATCTTTTTCCTCTCCTTTTTCCCAAGATAAGCAATTTTTAATTGCAAAGTAATTTTTTAAAAATAATTTTCTTTACTGAATACTTGGTGCTAAATTCAGATCAATATAGACTAAGACATACACTTCAAATTGAAAATACAGGACAGACTTGCACAGCTGCAGCTCTCGATTGCACACACCTAACTTACTCTGAACTGTTTATTAGCAAGATGGCAGATAACAACAACTATTTGCCTAGCACATTGACAGCCACACCGCCAGTATTTTCTAATGAGACCTTAACTAAATTCATTTAAGCATTGAAAGACCTGTTCTGTTTTAAAGTACATTTGGATTAAACATGAGGTCCATACATAATTTCCCATGGGTTTTGGAATCATAAAAGTAAAGCTCCATCCAGCAGTCTGATTGAAGCGATATGTATACTGTTCTTGAATTCCAGGAACCCGCAGAAGACTGCAGAATCTGAAATACTTTGCTTTTACTTTGAAAAGGTGAATAATCACACTAAGCATGACAAGATGATTACAGTGCTAACCAAGGAATCTGATTTATCTTTAAAAAGATCAGTTTAAATCATCAGAAGCTGCATTTGGTTTTATTGGAGATTCATCATACTGAAAGCTTTTTGAAGAAAACAACAAAAATAGTTTTGTTTTAATGTTAAGAAGGGTCAGACTAATAGACATAAATTATTTTAGTGCCTTCATGCACCAAACACCTGGGTGCAGCTTTCAGAGAGGTGGGTGAATTATAGATAGTTTTAGTTCTGAAAAGGCAAAGCAGTTTAACGTAAAGATGTAGATGACTTGTCAGACGTACTGCTTGTGGAAATATGGAGAGCGTAACATTGTGATTAGCCAAAAGGTGGACCCAAGCTGCAGATTCCTGAACATCGACTCAGCAGTTCCCAACGTCTTCCCAACATACTGACAGATGACATTTCACACAGCTGCACCATGCAGTTTCAGCAATGAAGTCAATTCCTAGCCTGATGTGTTAATCACATCAGTTATGCTGTGATTCTATGACACTGTTCAAAGAGGACTTGGGATAACGTTTATTTATTTTTGGAAGGAATCAACATACCTGACAGAGACAAAAGCCAAATAAATTAGAAATTTAAAAGCAATTACAGATTTAGGATTAATCCTTAATTAATATTTCAGTATCATCTCATCAGCAAGTTAGCAACCTCCATTAGCAGAATTTAAAACTGGAAAAGGACAGAACATTTTCCTTACGTCTACATCACTCTGAGTTGGACGGGTTTTATGGTTCCCCTCCCCCTTCTCCAAAGGGCAACACAAGGCAACAAGATGCGGCCTTCACACTGTGGCTTTACAGACTCCGTCTTACATTGGAATTGCCATACTCTTGAACAGCTTTCCCTGTATTAGACTGTCCTGATTTTGGCTAGGATAGTTTTCATTGCCCTCCCAGTAGCTGCTGTGTTTGGATTTAGTACAAGAAGAATATTGATAACACTGATGTTTTAAGTTGTTGCTAAGAAACCAAGGTTTTCTTCAGCTTTTCATATTCAGCTAACGAGCAGCTGTGCAGGAGCTGGGAGGGAGCATGG
>Ga0181612_178781_pt1 | contig 35688 bp, 29 predicted proteins | sample HoacroProtozoa21_FD_119630 | JGI IMG/M metagenome (GOLD analysis project Ga0181612, IMG submission 119630) | Hoatzin crop microbial communities from Cojedes, Venezuel. Combined Assembly of Gp0051906, Gp0051904, Gp0051908 | reverse complement strand
CTCTCTTGCTTTCTCTCTTGCTTTCTCTCTTGCTTTCTTTCTCTCTTGTTTTCTCTCTTTCTTTCTTTCTTTCTTTCTTTCAATCTTTTTATTTGAGAAGTCTTTTCTTCAAGATTGTTGTCCCTTTAAATTGTCTCCTTGGAGCTCATGTCCTGATTTGTCAACAGCCTGGGTTAGTCAGCTATTGAGGAGCCCTGCCAGACATATTATACTTCTATTCTTGAAACTGTAGGGATTTGAGCCAGGTTTTTTTAAGCTGTCATCATTCTGCATGCTTATTTTACTGTGCCATTTTTCAGCCAGGTGTGACCATGTAACTTTATTTGTTTTGAGGTGCAAAAGCCTGAATGGAAAGTGCATAGCAGACCAGGATGAAAATACAGAAGATGTTGCAGGGTCTTTTCAGAAAACCTGGCTGTTGCCCTCATGTCACATAGCACACCCACACCAGGTGGTATTAAGGGAAGTGGGTAGAAGACCCAGCCTCTTCAGTTTTCCCCTAATCCTTGGGTATAGAATTTCTTTTTTAATTGTCTACAGATGAGGAAATGTAGGAGTGAAAGACTAGGTGATTCTACCAAGGCCTTCCTGCCAGTTGGTAGCAGAGCAGGATCCAGGTGTTCCTGGTCAGCTCACTTACTCCAGATAGGCTCTGTGGTGGCTGACTGCAGCACCGCTGCAAGACTGACATCTCAGCCCGAGCCGTGCAAATGATATCTCGTTCATTAAAATACCTAGTTCCCTTCTGAATCAGCCCATTCTGGAAATTGTTATTACACCACTGCAAAGAAATGCCAGGTGTGGATGTCTGGCACCAGAGCAAACTTTCAGCAACTCTCAGGCAGCCTCCTCTGAGACATGTGAAGCTCCAGCACCAGTGAACAATATACTGGCACACGCCCTGCTTTGGAAGACACGTAACATACTTGTTTCTGATGACTCCACAGGGCTTTGGGTACCAAACCTTCCTGGATTGAAGGGCTCGTCCTTGCCATACTGCACACAAGTGAGGTGAACGTGATCGCAGTAGACTGGGTTTATGGGTCTACAGGAGCCTATCGCTCCGCAGTGGAAAATGTCACACAGCTGGCCCTCTCCATCTCACAATTCATCAGCAAGCTCCTGGTAAGCTACTGTGCATTTCCAGTGTGGGGGGAGCATGGCCAAAGAACATCATTTGTGCAAACAATTCAGAGCAGACTCTATTCCAGAATGAGTGCTGTGTAGCACTAAAAGATCTCTTTTTTCCCTTTGTCTCAGTCCACGCTTGAGCATGCCACTGTTACTCTTTTCTCTTGAGTTTTGATGTTTTCTGGCAAAACATCCCAGTTGTCAGCTGCCTCTCTAGCCCAGGACAAACCCGAAGAATGCCTTGGGTTTTCTCAGGTCCACACTTCACTGGACAGTCCGCTGCTTCTGCCCAGAAATTTTGTCCAGGGAGCTGGACAGGGTGGGATTTGAGGCTATTATATGTTTGCTTTGGGCTTCAGATGTACTTCGCAGTAGCTGGAAATCCCCAGATGTGTCCCAGGTTGTTCATGCACAGCACAGCTGGACAACGCTCATGCAATGCGGGTGATACATCTTTGTGTTAACTAGCTATGTGTAAGCTCTCCGTGCAGCATTTGCACTGCGGAGCCGGGCTGCACAGCATGGGAGTTCCTGGGTATGCACCATGTCGTGCACAGTCGCACGTTTCTATCCAGAAATACACAGCCCTGGGAGCTGCTGTCATTGGGATGACGGGGAGGCAGCATGCCTGTGCTGAGCTCTAGTCCAGCTACTTAAGGACTTTTTCTGTCCAGCCTCTCCTGGAGCACTACGCCACAGACGACTACATTGGGCTTCTCACAAACCTCAGTACTGCTCCAGGATATGGCCTCATACATTTCAAAGTCAGGATTTTTCATCTTGTCCCCACGCTCTCATGCACTGTATGCCCTCCCGTTGTATGGCACTGCGTCGCGCAGACCAGCCTGCAGGCAGCTGGATTCCTTTGGATGGGGTCATCTCACACCACGTCTAAGTGGCTGTGCTTTACCTGGCCATTCAGGTAAATACTAATCAGGATATTAGTACAATGGTGGTATAAACATGAAAAAAATACTTCCTCTGCTTTACTGAGAAAAAGATTATTCACATGGTGAACATGGGTCACTCAGGTGAGACAGGGAAATTCAGTTTAAAGAAAGCTATGGAAAGAGAAGCTATAGGCTATGTAGTTATGAACAGAAGCATGTGACCGACCTGGTTAGGGTTGGGTGTGCATCTGTGGGCCAGAAGAAAGATTCTGAAAAACAGAAAATGCTCACCACCACACACCTCAAAAGCAATCCTATATTAGAAGAGCTAAGGAGCCACTGCGTGGGCTGGGACAGGGTTTTTCACCTTTCTGTCACAGCAACATTAATTTGTACTATCATCAATCTGCAGGCCCTGGGAATCTCAGGGACTTCCATCCACATCATTGGGGTAAGCCTTGGTGCGCATGTCGGGGGCCTGGTGGGGCACTTCCATGGCGGTCAGCTGGGACGGATAACAGGTATCATAAAACTGAGTCTTGAGTCCTCACCTGCTCTTCAAGGGAGAGAATGAAAGAGCAAGGAAGGGGAGTCATCCGTAGTGATCTTTCAGCTGTGTAAGGGCTCATTAGATCCAAGCTTAGGGGCTTCTCCTAGCTTTGCAAGAGCCTGACAATGTCTTTTCAGCAATCAGTCCCCTTTCACACCACCAAAAGAGTGCACATATTTGCAAAAGGGGCCTTCCACCTCTGCTCCACTCTTCAAATTGGTGCCAGCTTAAAAGAATACGAGGCCTCATGGCTAATGAAAACCCACAACACCCACATGCTTTGCTTCCACTTTGTAGCATGTGTACCTACGTGGTTCTTAAAACCCACAATGCATGTTGTTGTGGGGGAGCAGCAAGAGCAAACTGCTCTGCAGAAAGAAGCGAGCTGAGAGCTCAGGGTGACAGCAAGGTAGGCAGGGGCAGTGGCATCACTGACAAGGGACACAGTCCTACTGTGGCTGGGCAAGAAGAGCAGAGCAGGCAAAGACCACAGGCAAGTGTCTGAGCCAATTTTGGGAGGCCCAAGGTGAGGCTTCTTGCTGTTCTCTCCCACAAGTCAGCTATTTTCGCAGTACACTGGTCTAAGGTCACCCAGTTGTATCAAATCAGAGCTGACCTTAAACACAGAGAACCAGACTCCTGGGTGTGAGGAAGAGGATGCAGTGGGGGAATTACAGAGAAAGATGCTGATCATGGCATTTAGAGGTTTTTGGTTCACTCAGAGCTTTGTCAGCCTTTAGGTTTGGAGCAAGAATAGAGTCACAGGATGATTTAGGTGAGAAGGGACCTTGAAAGGTCTCTAGTCCACCTCCCAACTCAAAGTAGAGCTGCCTTCTAAGTCAGATCAGGTTGTCAAGGGTCTTGTCGAGTTCTGGGAATACCCAGGGATGGAGGTTAATTTTGACAGGAAGGAAAATACCACCAAGGAGGAACAGACATAAAGGCATCAGTAGCATGACCACAGCCCCACAGTCTGCTTCAGCCCATGCTGGTCTGTCTCACAGAGGTATTGTCAAGGAGGGTCCTCAGCAGGGCAGTACAGAGAAATGTTGGTTCAGCCTTCATGTCACAGCTACCCACACTGCATAAAACACAGGCATTTCTTAGCAGGAGCTGAGTTTCATGCTGGGCTCTTTTTTAAGCTGTGAATGAAAGTGTACATTAGGGGACACTTGGAGCAACCACTCTCCTGCACCAGGATTTTATGATCAGCAATATGTTCAGATGAGCAGAAGCAGACACTTTCCCAGAAAACCGTGGTAATTAGCTTCATGGTCAGATACTCTTCCCATTTAGGTTGTCTATGTGTAATAACAGCTCTATAGGCTTATTTATTCAATTATTTTTTAGCTCTGCCAGAAGACAACCCTTTTTCTACACTCCTGATTGCCTGGTGATTTCATAGGCACACTGGGCATTGCAGGTTCCAGTTCATATTTAGGAGCCTGAAGACAGGTGGAACTAGACCCAAGATATGTCTGGTCTGATCTCCTCTCCTCTCTCCTCACACACATGCATATGCACACAGAGCAATGTGCTCACAGAGCCACAATGTGCTGAAGTGTTTTCAGTCACCTAAAAAGAGCTGTGGAGCAAAACCAGAGTGAGACTCGGAGATCAGAGCACAGACTTTATTTCTGTGAAGTGAGTTTCTTTAGCCTATGTCTGTTCCTGCGGATATCTTCCTGTGCAGGAAACCAAATGGTACAGGAACTGGAATGAACAGCCCCTATCTAAAATTGCTGAAGAGCAGTTTGTTTCAATTCTTGCAGAGGAACTGAAAAAGCCTGAGTGAATTCAGCTGCATACAGCATAGCTTCAGTGAATAGTTTTCTTAGTTGCTGAGGGTGTACATCTCAATGGAGTTCATGCAGCTTCTGCTTGGAGGAGACAGGCATAGAGAACAGAGGATAGAAATGTGCTTGTCTCAGAGCTGTGCTAGAGTTGACTGCTGCTCATATTAGGTGTTTCTACCTCCTCAGGAAGATATTTAAGCTATAATGAAAAACACTTTTCAGTATCTCTTAAAGCGTTCAACTAAAACTTGGTCTGTAGAAGTGGGTGGGGAACCTCGCAGCTTTTTGTACGTGTCAAGATTAAAGAACACCGAAGAAAAATTAAAGCACCAAATTCTTCTGACCACTTGTCCCATTGTTCTCTTTTATTTATAGAAAGAATAGGAAAGAATTTTTTTCCCTTCTTTCCCTCTTCCTCCTTCCCTTCCCCCTCACAAACGCAGTTTGTATGTTGTTGGTATTGCCTTCTCCATAGAGAATTAATGGGACTGAGTCCAAGGCAGTGACACTGGCCAGCTCTGAGGCTAAGTGGCATATGGAGCAGAGCTGCTTCTTAAACTATTGTTGTTGCCTGGAGAGTGAAAAAAATCTTGTGAGATGATTGCTCTTCTATGAAAAGTGAACAGGATAATCCCCAGCCAGAACAACAAAAAAATTATCTTTAACCTGGTCTTTGGTATTGCCAAGGATAATATTCTGTGTTCCTTTGACTCCCCAGAAGTTGCTCTAGGAGCTGGTTTTAGGCAAAAATGTAGATGGCTGCTTAAGGACTCAATTTTATTCGTGGGGAGAGGGCTCAGAAGCCTCTTTGTTTTAAGGATGTTTGATGGTGTCAAACCTTTGTAATGCTTGGATTGGGATGCTGAATTCATCATCTATCTGACAATCTTCAGTAACATTTCTCTGGCATTAGTGCTAATACAGATGATAGTACAACTAGGGAAGGTTTTATGAGTTTGATTCTATTTCACCAACAATTCCAAACACACTCTGAACCTACTCAGTCAGAGGTATTTGAAGCTCTGTCATGGCTTTGCAGCCTAGAAACTTGAGGTATAAAACTGGTAAAGGGGACTGGAACAGTGGAGGACAAGGTAAGGAAGCTGTAGTGGAAGTTACTGAGGGAAGAAACCATTCTTGACCACAATCAGTGCAACCTAAGAATAATTTATGTCTTCTGCCTAGCAACATTTTTCAAGTTTTGGATAAAATAACTGGTGCAGAAATAAGAAAGAGAGGGGCTGAAGAGCACTTGTTGTTGAAGCGTTTTATTTTGTCACAGGCCTGGATCCCGCAGGCCCTAAGTACACTGGAGCCAGCCCTGAGGAACGTCTGGACCCTGGGGATGCCCTCTTTGTGGAAGCCATTCATACTGATGCTGACAGTAAGCTGGCTTCCGTCTTCTTTGGCCCATGCTTCTGTTCCTCCTGCCGTCATTATTGCCAAGGAGTGTGTGGGTCATTGTCCCTTTTATGCCAGATTGCCGTGAGTTCAGGTTCTCTCTGAGGATGATTCTTGATTAGATAGGCTGTAATGATGAATTCATTGGCAGGTATCCATACCCCAGAGCCCTTCAGAGCAGCAGACAGGTGGAGATTAGACAGAGGGAAATCTTCAAGCAAATATGTCTTCCTCAACCCTGCTACAGCAGAGTGAGCTTATGCAGAACCAGCTCAGCATAGCATTTACCACCTGGAAGGAATTTACATGTCTAGCTTCACTTTACTTTTTCCACCTGACGTAAGAAAGGTGCCACTTCGAGTGCCAGTGGAAAGTTAAAGAGTCAAAACAAGAGCTGGTGAACAACAGAATAACTTGTCTAAAGCTCTTAGGGACTACGTAGGCAGAACACGTGCTAAAGAGTAATGTGGTGCCTTTGAGTCACACCTCTTGCCTGGAGATCATGAAAATGTCTGCCAACACCGCTCTCAACCATGCCTCATAATCCACCACTAAGGTTATGGTCAGTTTTGTTCTGCTTTATATGGGATCAAGGACCTGAGTCACAGAGGTGGTGTCTAAGCCACAGTTCCCAGTCATTTTGATGGCAGGGTCTGGAGCGCTCTCTGCTCTGCGCAGCAATCCCACACAACGCAGGTGGGTAGGGACAGGAAACCTGTCCCTGCTCTCTCCAGCACTGGAGCTGGGTCCAGCACTGCTAATGTTCAACCAGCTATTGGGGCCTGTCAAGCAGCATGTAGCTGGGTCCAGCACTGCTAATGTTCAACCAGCTATTGGGGCCTGTCAAGCAGCATGTAGGGTAAAGCCTACAGAAGAGCCAAGCAGAAGAATGAAATGGCATCTCACCTGCTTTCAGATTTTGGGATCCGGATTCCTGTAGGCCACATCGATTATTTCGTCAATGGAGGCAAAGATCAGCCAGGATGCCCCCGGTTCATCTCTGCAGGTGAGAACACTCTGTGGCCAAGCAAAGGGCTTTCATGGCCATTTAGCAGCCTGTGAAAACGCTGTTTGGCAACCAGCTACTGCCACATTCAGTGCAGATATCAAAGCAAGACAACATATATTTGTAAAGACACACAGCAGCAAAGATTCATGGCTTGTATCTGCTCTCAGCTGTACAACAAGCAGCTGAAATTAAAATCGCATACAGGTCAAGTGTCTTCGCAGCACCGCTGTCAAAAGACATGATTTTGGTGACTCTTCTGTATGATCCAAAACCCTAGGATCAGTAGAGTTTGTATCAACAAAGAAATCATTTCTGCTAGAAAGGCTGTTAGGTACTACTAGCAAAAGTTTATTTCTGTTTTCATGCTGCAAGATGTGTCTATACTTAGAGAGACAGCTTGTACTCTTACTGCCTTTTCTTTCTGGAGAATAGGAATTTACACAGTAAATAGTGTGGATAAATATTCAAATATGTTCTGGATGGGCCAGCTGCATTGAGGCTCAGGTTACAGGGGACGCCTATGGCACCTCACTTCCCACAGCTGGGGTCCCAGTGCAGGCGGGAAGCACTGCACCGTTCCACCCACTTGCAGAGAGTTCGGTGCCTCATCAGTGGTACACTGATGGAGACATGGCAGCTCTGTGGTGCCCCTCTTCTGGGGAACTCAGTCTGGGAGATACACTTCCAGCTTCTTGCATGGGATCTGGGCTTGCAGTCACAAAGATGCTCTGCAAAAATGTTATGAATTCGAAAGGGTTGGCTGCAGAATCAGCTAGAGTGTTTCTGGACTCTCAGTTCCTTGGAAATATGCAGAAAGACTGAAGCCAAACGAAAGGCTCATGGCTGCTTTTCTCTGGGTGCTTTTTTTCTTGCAGGCTATAAGTATCTGATCTGTGATCACATGAGGGCAGTACATCTCTATGTCAGCGCCTTGAGACATTCCTGTCCGATGGTGGCGTTCCCCTGTACAAGTCATCAGGATTTTTTGAATGGATCTTGCCTGGACTGTGCTGACCCCTTCCTGTTCTCCTGTCCCAGAATAGGTACAGTACCAGCATGAAGTCTTCCTGGAGCAGATGGCAATACATTGCTGATGGGTGTCAGTGCAGAGCACAGTACGCGGTTCAGATTTCTGTGCGCAGGATTTGCTTTGAATTTCTTTGGGGATAGAGAGAAGCTGTTTCATTTTTGGGCTTCTGTAGAGACTCTGTAAAAGTTCATATGTTGCCCAAGATAAAACACCAACATCTTGAACATTTCTGATCTTTAAATATTTCACAGGGCCCACAAATGCGTTGAAAGAGAGTCTCCAGAATCACCTGCCTAACAATTGAGCAATTAGCTCAAAAAGTGTCTTGTTTAGAGAAGCAGCTGGAAGCCCAAGCCTGAAGCCCTGTTCTTCTAGAAACCACCCACTGTTGCCATGTCACTTCCTGCTCATAAATTCCTTCTCATAAGTTCCCCAAAAGTGAGCTCCAAGGGCTGGGAGAAGGTACTAGCTGCCTCTTCTAGGCTTCTGAATCTGGGCTGTGGCATGAGGAGAAGAAATGTCCTCTGGTGGTATTTGCAGAGGAATGTCAGGAGAGGCCTCTTTTGGTACAGGTGCCCTCAGATCAGCCATCCCTTCCCCATCTCACCAAGCCACACTGTCAGCTAGCCAGTGCTGCAGGCCTCCAGTTATGGTCATCTTCTCACTTGACCAAGAAACTCCGTTTCCCAGCACCTTGCTTTTGCTTTGTCATTGACATTTGCACTAGGTTTCCTGACTTGGTGGTCTTTAGTCCTGCTCATTTTGCACAGGTGCAACAGGTGACACAGTTTGTTAGCAGAGAAATGAAACAAAGGCACCGAGAGGTGCTCTGATGATGAGTACCTGGGGTAGCCAGAATAGGGTTTCTTAGGGAACGTTAATCTGTCAGACAGACACCACAAACCTATATTTGCTCTGATTTGCAGTGGTATAAAGACAGGGCCTGTCCTCCGAGACAGTGGAGCTGGGTGGGGTGAGCGGAGGTGAATCAGCACCAATTATATTTCTGTTCTGAGTCATTCATGGCTATCCCTGCACTGGCTTTATTTCCTCCTGCAGGCCTGCTGGAGCAGGCAGGTGTCAACATGAGAAAGCTGCCCAAAGAAGTGAAAGTTTATTTAATGACCAGTCCCACAGCCCCATTCTGTGGTAAGTAGCATGAGAAAAAAATGGGTCAGAAGGGGGTTGACCAAATGAGGCAGATTCTTTGGGGAGGCCGGGTAGTTACAACCCACCATCACCATCAGAATCAGGTACTGTGGCCCAGACAGTCTCAGACACACAGCTGAAGAGCAATAACCCTGCACATCTCCTCCATAAAGCCCTTTACAATGGGTTTATTAGTGTGGGCACAGCTCTGGATTAACACAGCCACATGGCTTCAGGACTGAAGTAAAGGGTAATGAAAGTGCCTGTCTGTTCATGCTGGACTATGCAGACCTGCCCACTGTGCTTCCTATACCACTGAGACGAGTTTTTTTCTTACATCTATTTAATCTTGTTTCTGCTGGTGGGGTCAAGGAATGTGTGCTAGAGGCCTTCTTTTGGAAGGGGTAGGTCCAACCCATAGTATCTGCCCTCACTCCCATACTTTGCCTCTTGCTCAGTCCACCACAGCCTGGTTGAGTTCCACTTACAGAAGAAAAGAAACAGAGTCACCAGCATTGAGATCACTTTCTGCAGCAACAGCACCAAGGACACCGCGAAGATCACCATGTGAGTGACAGTGCATGCTTCTGGCCTGGTTTTTGCCAGCTCCATGTGTGAGGATGTTTATCCTGGTACAGGAGAGGCACAACAACAGCATATCTCCCTGAGTGCAGTCACTGTGTGATGAACCACAACCTTTCTTCTTGAGTACCTTCACATTCACCTTAAATGCTCTCAAGAATCAGGCACGTGCTGCCATTAATTCAGTAACTCTGGCTAGGTCCAGAGTGCACAAAGCAGTAGGTATACTCCGGGATCCCCAAATTTGTGTACTTTTATGTTGCTACGCTTGTTCCTTTTCTACACCATGCCCTTGCCTGGTGCCAATTCAAACCACAGTCACTGTCAGATTAGCCCCACTCTGCCAGACAGCGATGGCTACAGCAAGACCCCATCCACCAGGGGTTCCAGACTGATGCACTTGGTGGCTTAAACATTTCTCTTGGTGCCCAATAGGACAGCGGTTGCAAAGAGGAGACAAGTGCATCTCTGCACAGTCAGAAATGTGTTCAGTAGCTTGTTGCCTCTGCAGTAATGCAGCAAAGCACCCAGGCTCCCATTGTAGGGAAAAGTCCAGGGAGTAGAGGACCAAGACCACATGTGTAGACAGGTAGATCTCTCTTGAAAGCAGCACCACCCTCCAAACCGTATCTGAATTAAAGAACCAGACTCAGACTCCTGTTCCACAGCCCTTGCCTCAGGGGGATCTCCCCACCACAAAGCAGCTCCCCAGAAGAAGTCTTCCTCTCTTCTTCCTATGCCTTCCTGCCCACTGCTGTGGGCTGGGAACTGCAGTGTAGACCTGCAGCTAGCACATGCTGCTGGCTGCCTCAGAAAGCAGGAAAACAGTCTGTGAAAGAGCCCCAGCCCGCTCTCCTAGGATCACAGGGGTTCCAGCACTGGCTCCCAGGTAGTCCTTACAGCTAAGACAAAACATTGTGACCCGAAGCTAATTGTGCTGCTGGTTCAGCCCTGGGCACCAGGAGGTAGGACTGAGACCCAGGGAAGGGGAAGCCACGCTCTAGGGTGCTCTCCAGCATGACATAGCTGCTTGGTCACAGATTTCGAGCCAGGCACTGCAATTTGGGGTTTATACTCCAGCCTGGTGGACCTCAGTCTATTCAACCCCTCCTCAGCTTGGAAGCCAAATCTGCTTTTTCCGAAGATGCAGGAGGGAGGAAATAGTAATGCTCACGTCGAGTCAGGACCCTTGATCTGTTTGAGATGTGCAGCCCTTCCTTTCGCAGTGTCAGACACAGGATTTGTTGGGTGTCAGGCAGGAGGCCTGTGAGCGCTGGAGGGACAGGCTGCCTGGGGACGACAGACAGGCAGGCAATCCCGAGGCTTAGCTGTACCCGCAAGTTTTAATGAGACAGTAGAGTTGTACCAGGGTAACCTATCCAGAGATATCCTCACCCCGGGAGAACAGGGGCTGTGTTTCATTTAAGTGCCTTCCGAGGAAGCACAAGGCTAAACTGAAAAATTTGCTTACAGATTTGAGAGCGTACGTGAAGATAGCCCTTTTAATTCACACCATAACAAAGAGCAAAGAAACTTCCCGGCTCTAGGCAAAGCTCAGCCCTCCAAGCAGTCAAGCTCAGAGCGTCGCACGGGCGTCTAAACACAGATTCTCACAGCGCAGTTCACACACTGACCGATCACTGACTTATTTCAGGTGATCTGACGTGCATGTCCTCCTGCAGTTCCTCATAAACGCACAGGGACTTGGAAGTGTTCAGCCAGTCTCATACCTTCAGCAAGTGGCTCACATGGTTGTGTCTTGCCTCACACTGCCCTTCCCTCCTCCTCTCCCAAACATCAATTCCAATCTCACTCCTCGGGATGCCGTTACCTCACACACTTTGCTCAGAGTGCAAGAGACGTGTCCCCAAGCCCCACAGCTTCCATGCAGCTGACAGAGTAAGGAGCTTGTTACACGGCACACTTCGCAGATGCATTGCCTTTGCCTACACATCACACGACATCCCCCATATCCAAGAAAACATGTTACTGAAGGCAGCTAGAGTCCCACATCCATCCAAAGGTTGTGTAGCCTTGGACCAAATGTCGGGCCTGAGAATTACTTTCTTCAACCTGCTTAACTTACCATGTTCCTCTGTCCTAGGGCAGGACTGGATCCTGCCCATGAACAATATGCAGTAGAGAGATGGTCTCCCCTCTGTTTATTTTCCACTTGCTGTCCATTATTCAGCTTTACAGCCACAATTTCATGATGCTTCCTGGTTTTGGGAGCTTCAAGCCACACACAGTCAGACACACAAGAAGTCCAGCATCTACCACCACAGTTGAAGGGAGGGATGGGATGTACTGGTTTGGGCTGGCGACTCTGGCCTAGGAGGACACTGAGCTCCGCTGTCATTCCATGCCCAGGAGCAACTTTGGTTAGCAGAATTGTAGCTTTTTCATGACCCGTTTGTCACCTTTCCTCTTTCCCTCCCGTCATGTTTCTGATCAGGCAGTTACCCAGATGCTTCTGGGGTTGCGCTGGGTCAGCTACGCACATACTCTTCATCAGCACAAGGAAGTTGAAGATCTCCAGGCTCTTAGAGGTGCCAAGTAGATCAAGCATAAGAAGGTTCGTTGGATGGACTCCACAGAAGGGAGGCAGCCCACCTATGTAAAATGGCTGGGCAGCACCCTTTCATAGCACACGACCAACTGGGCTCTGATCATTAGCTGTCTACCCAAACTCCGACATTTCTCCTTTCATGTTACCTGGGTAAGAGCATAGGGACAGACAAACATCCCTCTATCCAAACATCCCACCTTCAACATGTTCAAAAGCAAATACCTAGAGAAGAGTATAAATAAGGCAGTGTAAGCATGTAGCAATACTTCCCCCAGATAGTTTCCCAGCGTCTAACTAATTACACCTCAGGAACTTTCAGAGCCAAAGGTGAGATCTTTGTCCTAGCTCCCTGTGCTTTTGTCTTCCACAAACTTGTCCAGTCCTCCTCCCATGACTTATACAGTCATGTAAACGTTCTAGCATCCACAACATTCCACAGCAAGGATTTTAACAGCTTAAAAGGAATGGTACTCTGTGCAGTGTGCAATCTTTTAGAGCTTGCCACCTGTTAGCTGTCTTTGATGGCCTCTACTTTCTGTACTGGAAGAAATGGTGAACAACCGATCCCTGTCTGTGCCATTCATGATTTCATAGATGTTGGCCTTACCTACCACTTACCTCTCTGTAGGAACCTGGGCAGTGTTTCAATCGATATGCAATCATGTAATTGTGTGATGGAAGGAAGGATATTTATACAGAAATATTCCTTTCTACAGAGATAAACATGCAGAGACAGCCAATAAGACTCTCATGCAATGCCCTGTTTTGACAGATGAGTCTTCTCTCTCCATTTTATTATGTAAGGGCTTCACAATAATACGCCAGGTTCCTCCAGTGTTTCAACACATCTGTATACGGCCTGCGTCTGCAGGTTGGTTGAATGTTCTCCCTCACATCTCTCACCCTGCCTTGCAGACCTAAGTACCAGGAGATGGGCAAACGGCTGCTGGCCCATAGAGTTCCCCTCTGCCAGATAAACAGTGTGACCCTGAAGTATATCCCCAAGAATCGGTTTTGGAGGAAGGATGAGTCATCCATTGTCGGCAAGTTCTGCGTAGCCCTGCTGCCTCTGGACAGCAAGTAAGTCACAGGAATATCTTACAGGGATTCACTGAGCCTATGGATGCAGCCTGTGGTTTGAAACAATGCATTCTCTCTCCCCTTTAGATAAACATATAAAGAGCTCTCTCCCATCCCCTCTGTGTCCCTTTGTAAATAATTTTCTACCCGTGACAGAGAAAAACTTCCAAGCTAATTTTCTAGGAGTTTTCTGTGATTCTTCCCCCAGGGAAAATGTGGAAGGAAAATGGCTGCATCTCACATCACATTGAAGATGCTTAAGTCACAGATGATGGCAAAAGCTTGTACTAACTAGACTTTGTTCCTTTTGTCCTTGCTTGCTCTCTCCAGCTTCCCCCTGTCTACAGCGGGCCTCCATCTGAAACATGACAGACGCACATTTTTCAGGATAAGATAACAGAAGACCAGTAATACATTTCTGCTTCTTATACTGCATCGGTTTACAAAGCACTAAGGCTGAAAACAACCATTTTGGCATTTTATGGGACAGGCATTGTAGAGTATATGCCTTCAGCCACGATTACCTTATCCAGAGCAGAAGCAGCAAAGTCCTTCTCATCCCCAGGGAGATAATGGCCTTCTCCATAATACAGTATTCTTGCCAGGAGTTTTGCAGGCGCAGAGTTCTTGCATGCAAGGAAAAATAGCTGTGTCTATACTGATGCATTAATCTCTGTCCACACTGCTTCTGACTTTATCCTTACACTGGGTCCAGGCTGAAGCAAGCTAGTGGGCAATCCAAAGCAGGGAAACCCAGAAGCAGAAGGGATGCTGTGCTCACATTCAAATTCTGTTCTTATGGGCAGTAAGGAGAGTCAAGCACAAGGCAGTAAAAATATATCCAGTAGGTCCAGATAGGGATAGATATTGGTATGCAAATACCAGGCACGCCTTTGACTATTCCTCACTAGCATGCTTTGCGGAGAAAAGCACTCCCAAATTGAGATGGGGCTTTTGGTCTCTTATGAATGGGACAGCACAGCACATTGCCTTAAAGGTGTTCAAACCCGCACCCCTGGAAGCACTGCAGGTGGAAAGCTGTAGAATTGCACAGGTTCACAACCACACTTTTATCACAAAACTGGGAGCACGCAGAGCAACAAAGGTGCTGCTCGTAGGAGGTGGTGGAGAGGTGAAAGGTACAACCCCACCCCCATCCAGCCCCCCGGCGAATTCATCCCAGCCAGGACGCAGCACCCTGTGCATCTCACCCTCGCACAGCAGCACAAGGCCCATCAGCCGCTTGCTTGCCTCAGCGTTAGGATAGCAACCTCTGCGTGCTAAAGCACAGCCTGACTTCCCTGTGCTCTTCCCACAGCAGGACAGTGTCATGCCTGCCCTGGAACCTCACTCTCCCCAGCAACGCAGACATCTCCTGCGAGCTGCCCGCTGCTTGTGCCTAGCATGGCCTTCACAGCACACCCAAAACTGGAAAGGAGCCCTAAACCTGCTGCTGCTCTGCCCTCACAGATGATACTTTCACCATAGACCTGGATGGGTTTTCTTACTTCCTGCACCAGGGACGGGACATCAAGGAAAAGCAGTGTGCAGCAGATCAGTGAGTACAAGGTTGACTGCTTACAGAAAACACTCTCAGTAAAAGACTCGATTGGGACTTTTATCTGATGGATTCTGTAGCCAGCTCTGAAAGCAAGACGGGCAAGTCACTTAATCTCAAGGTTCAGATCTGTATGAAAGAAGGCGATAATGTCACTCTTCCTACAACGGGTGTATATGGATGATTCGTTTGTGTTTTATCTTAAAGTGTCCTGAGAACTTCATATTAAAGGTGAGAAGTATTATTTTTCCTCATCAAGGGGAAACCGTGTCGTTCAGGTTTGGCATGGGAAGGAGTCATTCTTTGCCAACACTCCAACAGGAAACTCACTAGTCCTATCTACAAGACACTGTCTGAGCGAGACCCTATTGATTTTCGTGTTAGTGCGTCTGCTAAATAATCAGCATGAATCTCCTTCTCATGACAGGTCTGGAGCAGCTCTTCTGGCTGTTGGCTTGTTCTTTTTGAAGCTCATATGAAGTGAAACAGACACCAGGAGCACCACAGTGCTCTGGCATCCAGTTTTGCACTGCTTTGAACAACCGCCCAGAATAGAAGGTAATAGGAGGAGAACGGAGCATCGTAGCTACAGGGCCACCTAACACAAATTAGTCCTAGGAACTTGGCACAGCCCTGCAGACCTGGAAAAGTAGCCAAGGTCTGGAAAGATCTAGTGGAAGGTTACAATATGAGGGACACACACATAGAAACAGCCCTCTCCCATCCACGCCTCTTCCACCACCTTGAGGCAAATTAAAGAGGAGACAAGTCTTACATCACTTCTGCCCACAAACGACATCTTCTGCAGACCATTTTCACAGGTTCCCTGGGCTGGCTTCACTGAGTCATACAGAAGCACACCAGGAACACCATGGTCAGGAGGGAGGGACATGCTAAAGGCATTTCTGCTCTGAGGGAGCCTCAGTCATTTGGCAAAAGCTGTCAATGCTGCTCCACTACACAGTGTCACTGCAGAGTTAGCTCCTGCGTTCAGCTCACATCCAAGCTTCTGGGCCCTACTATGTGGCTGTTTGGAAGGCCAGCTAACAAACACCATCTCCCACATGCACTCAGGAGAGGGTTAGAGCTGGGCTCTGACAACGTGACAAAGATGCAGGTTAGTTCGTGCCGTGACTGAAGAGTTCCCAGGGAGCTTCCTGCTGAAGACATAACCTCATCAGGCACCTATGAAGGGTGGTGTGTAATTCAGCCTACCCCAGTCCACTACTTCAGGGAGGTGTATAAAGCACCACGACAGACAGACGCAGTTTCATTGTGCAGTTTGGTTCCTTAGCAAAGCGACTCCAGCAGCTCTTGTGTTAATTTGCTGGAGATATTTCCTAGTTGTAAAGGCCAATGAGGTCAGGCTGAAGCAAGAATGCAGCAACAGAGCATGGCGACAACCATTAGCAGGGTGCTCCCCAGGCCTGGGGCAGCCCCATTCTCTTGCCCTGGAGTGACAGCAGAGGCGAGCAGTGCGAGGAGGAACGGTGTACACCATAGAACCCACATACCCACCACTTCAGAGGCCTCTCCAGACCTCAGCAAGAGTGCCAGATCCTGTGGGTGCAGATCTTGCCCAGCAAGACATACCAGACCTGTTTCTGGGCCACCAACCAGTCCCGCACGCAGGGTGACTGTGCCCTGTGTGCCTTTGCCAAGGGGCAAAGTGCTTGACATTCCTTGATTCTCCCCTGGATAGCTGCCCTGGAGACTCTGCTACCCTCACCGCCCAGCTTGGTTGCACCAGGCTCTGTGGAACAGAGGATTCCTCCTCTGGGACTGCCATCTCCAATTCCCCGACAGAGGAAGTGGCTGGGGAAGCTCATCAGCCTGTTGCAACTGAACAAGGCCTCCCATCTCCACACTGTTTTCATCTAAGGTACTGCTCCTTTTCCTACTAAAAAGTAGGCTGCTCTCCACAGAGATGTGTTGTAGTCACTCATTTCTTCACTCAGTGTGTTCACCCTGAGGTCATCTCCCACCAAACACAAAAAAAAAAAGGGTTCAGGCTCTGCTTCTTGCCTACACCTGCCCCCAGTCCCAACTCCTCCCCTTTCTTATTGCAAACGAATCAACTCAAACAACCAGCCTTTCACCAGAAGTCAGTAACTTCTTTGAGAAGCGGTGCTTGTCATAAATGTGAAATCCTAACCCCTGGAAAAGGAATTTCTGGTCTTACTACAGAGGATGCCCAGTGAGATGCATGATATCCAATCTCCGTATCATGGTCTCCATTACAAGCCCATTACGAAAGCCATCAGGGAGCTCATTTTCCCCTGTCCTTTCCCCCCGTACCTCGAGATCACCTCAAGCCTTTCGAGCAGTGTTATCTCCTCCTCCAAATCCTCAAACACCAATAGTTTCATCTCTGACTTTAATGGGAATCATTAAATCAAAGGGAACACAGATTCTGCGAGCAGGCTGGTATCGCTTGCAGCGGTATCGGTGTACCTTGGTATCAGAGCTGCCGACACACCTCAGAGAGGCAGGACTAGAAAACAAGCTGGGGAAGCACACTGGGGCAGGCAGCTCTGGTGAACAGCCGTGGGGTGGGAGGTGCTGGAGTGTCACACCGCAGTCTCACGCGTGTGCTTCATGTGCTCCCGAGTGTACACGTCTGCAGGCAGACATCTCAGTGCTTGCTAAAGTGTCTTTCTGGTCAGAAACCTAAGTGAGCTTATGCTCCCTTGGAGGGGCTTCAGGATCAAAACAGCCTGTTGTTCCCTAGAGTTCGGGGGTCTGAGTGGGAGCCAGAGGGGCTCGTCCTTCGCAGAGAGGGTGGGAGGAACTCTGGAGAAGGTTTTCGGAGGCTGCAGAAGGAAAGCAGTGGAGGGGGTAGGAAAATGAGAAGAAGGAGAGAGGTAGAGAGAGAGAAAGAAAGAGAGCACCATTATTATCACAGGAATAATTGCTACTTCTAAACTTTTCAAAGACACAAACCTCACAGAGCCCATGGTTACCTGTCCTTCTCCCCTCCCCTCCTAAATTAGCATGCAAAACTGTGTAATTCTTCAACATGTGATAAATCAGAAAATTGGGTTACACACTCATCCCGAAAGCAAAAACAAACCCCTCCAAAGCACCTTGTGATATCGTTGAAACAAAGCCCACAGCTCCTTTGATTTTACTCTCAAAGCAGGTGTAAAACAATTCCTACTAACTTCGATACCAAACTACAGATCACCAAGCATCCATCCACCCACCCACCCACCTCACCCACCAAACAGAAAGCCGGCCCCAAGATGTAACTGTGCAAAACTAAGCAGCAGCAGGTCCACATCTTGCAAGCACTGGATAGCCACGAACTAGAGCAAATGCGATATAAAAGGGGGGAAAAGCAGGTGGCTTTTGCTTGTTCGGATTTTCATGCAAGGAATAAAGCTTAGTTTGCTACAGAGCATTGAGCTATACAGCAGTAGGCTGTTAAAGCAAGTTTTGAACAGAACCTTTGAACCTGCCTCTTTTAAACAGGCAGCCTGTAAGTTACTAAAACATCTCTCCCCCTCAGAGAAAGAATGTGCTCATCAGTAGGGTATCACAGCTTGTCTTGCTTGTAAGCAGACTAGAAACTCTTTCAAGGAACTAGATGATAAGAACAGCAGGCCAATGCATCTCCCAGAAATATTTTGTTCTGCCCGAGCTTCTCAGTACTTTAGGCATTCAAGAATTGCCTCCTACACTGTGGCACAGCAAGGTGGCCGTTGCAGTGACAGCAAATGAGAAGGAATGTGACCCACAGAAGCACGTCTGCACGGGGAATTTAGAGAGCTGGAAGGTGATTACCCAGGTCGGAAGTTGCTGGGGAAGCAGATGAGTGAGAGCACAGACCCGGGGAAAGCCCCAGCGGAGCTCTGATCTCTGAGACCGTAGTATCACTTACTTTGAACAATGACACTGCAAGGAATATCCCTGTTTACTATGGATGTTTTCACTCTCTGTAAGAGAGTAGTTATGAAAGTGCCATGGCAGGTCTGCTCAGATGAGCCGCTGGGCTGTGACAAGGGCCTAGCCAGAAGGGAAAACTGCAGCCCCTCGATATCACTAATTTTTGTGGCTAGGCACTTGAGTCGCTGTGGAATACTGTCTGGATGTGATGAGTGCTGTTCTGCTGCTGGGACACGACGTGACTAGGATACCCAAGTGGTGAGCAGAGTAACAAGGAAGCGCTCGTTCCACCGTTGAGGACACACTAAACAGAGTTTGCGTTTCCTTGTCTACCTACCTCAGAAACTGAAATACCGCACTGGCTGTTGTCTCCAGACTGCCAGACAAGGAAGATCATCCTCCTCTCCCACCCCAAGGACCAGCCTCTGAACCATTTGGGCTTCTATCGCAGGTCTCTATGGCAAGTATCAGCACACCTTGATACTGCCTCATTCACGAGATGTAGAAAGACTAAAGCTTCCAGCTTTCAATATGTTTTATAAGGACTGTGTGAAAAAAATTAATAGCTTTGTGCTGTGTTGCACAAACTTTCCCCAACACACACACACACAAAAAGCTACCATGTTCTCTGCCTCCTTCCTTTTTAACTGCATTTGAAATTCTGAGTTTACTGAGCTTGACCAACTAGAACTCTGCCAGTGACCTGAGAATGGATATCCTTCTGCTAGGAAGACAAAATACAAGCAAAGCATAGACAAAGTGACTTCACCCCATTTACAACACTAACTGCATTCATTTTTTATTGCATGTATTGAACAGAAGTGCCTGACAGTTCGGAGGATGGCCGTCTCGTAAGCGATTCAGTGTTCCTGCCTCTCCAAGTAAGGACGGAAAAAGCTGCAAATTCATATCTCCAGCAGCCTATCAGCAAAACCAGGGACTTCATATTCCTAGGACTTCTAAGCTAGAAAACAAATGAGGAATTCTTTTTTCTTTTTCCCTTGCAGCCTCCTTTTGTTAAATTTATTTAAACTAAGCAAAACTCTTGCTGACATTTTATCTGATTCAAGAAATAATGGACACGCTTGTTCCTTTCCTGGCTAGTTTCTTCACATCCCAGATTTTAAGTGTGGAGGCATGGAAGCAGGGCAGGAACAGGCACGTGACTCAACTCAAAGCAGAACCATACAAAACAGGAAGATCTTCCCGTTCCACTGTTTTCAAAAACTAAGAATGGCAACAGAACAGCAAAAAAGGCATCTTCCACCAGAGGCCTACTGCAAATAGCAGGTGTTGTCTGACCCAGACAGGCTTTTCATTTCGAGCACCCAGGAGGGACGGTCCCCTTGCTGTCACAGTCGTGAGGCTTGTGCGCCAGCACTGCATGGTAGGGAAGATTTACTCCAGCCTTGTCAGGGCTCGTGCCAGGAGCCAGCACGTCCTGCTTCATGCTCCCTGCCGGTGAGTCCACCACCCAACCACCTGCAGCCCCGAAGCGGACCCAGGCTGGTGCAGGGAAGACCAGGGTGCAGTGGTGCACCGTGTTCCAGGATGTCGCCTGGATGGCGGTCTCCACAGCTGCACCCCAGCCCTGCAACTGCCTACCTGCCACACAGACCCATGCAGTGGTCTCTTCTAGGACAGAAATCCCAGTCCCAGGCTTGGTGTCTGGCAGTCGGATGCCAGAAAGCAGCTATTATGGGGCAGTGGCAGGAACGCACATTTTGGGGTCTGCAGCTGGTGCGCAGCAGCTGGCGTGCAGCAGCTGGCTAAAAGTAGCTCAGCATGGAATTTCTCTCTTGGCCACTCAGGTCTCATTTTCAAGCACGAGCCACCCTCCCATCTATTTCTGTTTGCCTGCATTGCTCCTCTGCCCCAATATCTGCCAGGCACAGGAATTTTTCCCTTGCAGAGTAAAGAGCTGGTGTTTGGGAAGACAGCATCTCATTCCCACTCACTGAAGAGCAGATTTTGAGGTGTGTTAAAACAATGTTTAGCCTGTCAGTCCACCCAGGCTCAATGGAAGCAAGAGCTGTACCACACAGCGCAGCTTGCTGATCTGGCTGAGCCAAAGCTCAGCAGGAACAAGGAGCACAGAGCCAGTGCTGGGATGAGCTGTGGTGGACAGGGGAGGAAGGACTCCGAGCTTTCTTGCCCTGCCCAGACTGAGCAATAGCAAGGCACAGAGCAACTCCCTGCTATCGATCCTCTGTAAACCCTGGAGCTGTTTCTACCTCTATCAGCCTCTCCTGGGTTGTCCGCTCTCTCATCTGCAGATGTCTTCCTCAGCTTAGCACTGGAGCATCTCCAGACACAGCTCCACGTCATGGCGAGCCAGGTCGAGCCCGGTGGGGTCTCTGTGGGCACTCCTGTACCACCCACCTACCTGGACACCATTTCAATTTCTCTGCCTCCCTTGCGGGATGGAGAGAGGACAGGGCAGGGAAGAGCTTCCTACAGCCGGGTTACTGTCCCTTCCACCCCAGAGTGTGGCTGGCGCCTGGACTTGAGCCTTTACCGTGCTGCTTTTCCTCAAGAAAATCACAGGTCTGGAGCCCACCTCCTGGGATTCCTTGGGGCAGCAGGCAAAAAAAAGCACTTTGGAGGAGCAAACCCATGGCAACCGAGGCTGAGAGGCCGGGGTCCGGCACTCTGCCCGGGCAGTTGCATCACGGGAAGGACTTGCTTCCACAAGCAGGTACTTACGCGGGGGTCCCACACAGGGTGAGGCGTGCCTGTACCAGGAGTGCCCTCATTTCATATACTCCCCTTCGCTCACATAGTCCATAAAAGACCCCGGCAACTCAGCAAAATCTTCCAAGACAAGACTGGTGGAGTCCTCACCCAGCAGGTCACTGTCGGGCCGGGATGCCCGGGGGCGCGGGACTGGCGGCGGCGGCGGTGGCTGCGGAGGGGGCTCGGAGGCATCAGCCTGGCCGGGGGCAGGCAGCGGCTCCTCGCAGTCCTCCGGCTCCCCCTCGGAGGAGGCTGGCCCGAGGACGTGGTAGAGGCTGGGCAAGCGGATGTCGAAGCGAAGGCCGAACTTGGCGAAGAGCTTCTCGTTGAGGGAGTAGAGCTTCTCCGAGATGTCGTAGCCCAGGTGGGAGGAGAAGAGCCGGGCAACATAACGGTCCTTCCTCAGGAGGAGATACAGCTTCTTCCTCGGCCAGGTGATGAAGCTGCAGTCGGTCTCGGCTGTCAGCGTGACCTGTGGGGCAGGGAGGGAGCAGGCTAAGCCCCACCGCCTGGGCGAGGGTCACCTGCCGTGGGGCTGCGAGCTTCTCCCCAGTGAAAGCCCCCAGCCCCTTTGACGCCTGCTCTCCTCAGAGGCGGCGGGGCCGGAGAGTCGGATCGCCCAAGCTGAACGATCGGATAAATCCTCACCCACCTCCGTTTCCTCTCCCCAAGGAGCCGCAGACCAGCTTTTCCTATGCAACTGGTGGCATGCCCTTGCCTAACCTAGCCACGTGGCTGGCTATGCTTCACCCCCTCGCTTTCCAGTGATGCTCCCTGCTGACGCCCGAGCGATGCAGCCCAAATGAGTGGGGTGGCACAGACGGCCTTCTCCCTCTACAGAAACATTACGGACGGCAGCATTTCCGTGTGCCCAGCTGGCCCAAGCCACCAGTGGGTAGCCCCGCAGCAGGCTGCCGCCCTGTTCTGCCGCTCACACAGCCCCGGCTCCAGCAAAGCCCTGGGTCTGGGAAGGGCCACCGGGAAGGCTTGCCTGGCCACCCTGCGCCGGGGGACCTCCTGCCTCGCCAGCTCTGCCAGGCACTCTGGGGCTCACCGGCCCTGAAGGACGCGTGGCACAGCTCAGCGAGAGAGGCAGTAAAAGGGGATTACTGTGCGCGTGTGGAGGTAGGTAGGGAACTCACCTGAGGTTTTGTTGGATTGACTTTAGAGAATGTTTTGTTTTGCTTTGGGTTTTGCCAACATGAACAGAGCCATTTTTCCCCCTAGCTGTAAGACTAGACTATTAATAATAAAGAACATTCTATAATACAGGAGCACATACTGTAATTAAAAGATAAGACACACAGGAAGGGTCAGACTGCCTTGGGCCAAAGAAGGACATCCGAGCGTAATGGGAGACACCAGCATGTGAACAAGTGCCAGCGCCAAAATATCCCGGGGGCTCCCTTTCACTCTGTATCCAGGGGTCTCCTTGGCCAGCTACCATGGCAGAGGGCCACTGGGAAGCTGAACACGGCTTGGCTGCATGTGCGTGTCCTTGGGTTTGATATTTAATGCCTCTGCCATGCAAGCAGCTGCCTTATGAAAGAAATATAGGAGATAAAACCTGAGAACTTTCCCAGGCCAAGGCAAGCAAGAGGAAGGGTCACACGGAAATCGAAATGACCAGAATCTCATTTTCTTAACTGACTTCTGGCACAGCGATTGCAACCCTTCACTCCTCTGAGGGATTAAGTGAGATGTAATAAGAAAACCTGCCTCCTAACCAGGACAGCAGGACAGTTTCACTCATGAGTACCCCCGACACAAGTGCTCTGGCAGCAGCAGGGCCAATAACTCAGCCTTCTAGGGGAAAGTGCCAGCCCTGAAACCCAAGTCCTTCAGGCACTGGGAGCCATCAGTCCTGTGGGAAGAAGACACAGTGAAAGCAGAAAGCTCAAGGAAACAGGCTCTCCTTGTAGACTAAGTCACGATCCTGCCATTTTATGGTGGGCTCAGGATTGAAACTGCTCAATCCAGAGAGCCGTGGGGAAAACCCGGGCAAGAAAAACCTTCCATGTCCTTCTCCAGCAAAGTCCCAGAGTCAAACATGCACTTTTTTAGCCAAATGATTGTGATGCTAGGAATAAGGTTGAGATATGCCACAGAGTTTTATTAACTACTCAGGTGAGAGGGACTAGTGGGTTAAAACGCTGCCAAAAACAGCACATAACCATGGCGAAGCACAGCCATCAAGACTAATGTCCTGCCAGGAACACAGACTGGGCAGTCTCACCTGCTAAATGCTGGTCTCCCACAGGCTGCTACTTCTTCATGCTCCTCAGTCAGCAGCAGACGCAGGCTTTAGGCATTTCCAGCACAGGCTGCAGCTTTTCCCCACCTAGGACTCGACCTCCCCATCCTGACACCAGGCACAGCCGACCTCCCCGACCAGCCCTGTCTCGCAGAGCAGGAGAGGAGCCAAGAGCGTGGGGCTGGCAGGGCTGGTGCAGCCTGGCACCGGCTTGCTCCCAAGCTGTCTCACACACCACAGATAAAGACACTCAGGTCTGGGAACATTTAGTTCCACAGAAATCAGCTCAGAAAATGCTGCAGAGGCCTTTGCAGGTTGCATGCCATGCAGGCGGCCATTTCCCTGCCACGAGCACCAGGCAGACGTCTTTCTCTCTGCTCAACTCTTAGGCAAATACAGTCCAGGAGCTAGCAGCAATCTGCTGCCAGGTTTAAGACCCGTGCAAAACATGAGATACCCTCACCCCTAGCACAGCCACACTGTTGTTGCCCTCTCTATCGCATTATCTTGGGCTGACATCCCTGTGTCTGCTCACGAGCTGTAGCCCTGTGCCACAGTCACACGTTCAGCCACCTCCTGCAACTGTTCCTCTTGCAAGACCATAATCACTGGCAATGGCATAGCTTTCAGGAGTGATCGCCGTGACCCTTTCACACATGGGCCAAATTCAGACCCGAGTAAAGCAGTTTCGGAGAGCTGCCCTGGTTTAACAAAGTCTGAAGGTGGCTGTCCTCATGAGAAAGCATTATCATTCCTTTATGACTGTCCCATGTTCCCACAGCATTAGCAAAATCCCTCATAATATGCCTAACTGATATATTCTAGAGTGAATTCCTGACAGGGATCAGTCCGGCTGGGATGTGAGTTAAAGGCAGAGAGATGTGGGCTTAAGTAATCTCCTCCAGAAGGAAAGCCAAACAAGTACTGCAGGCTGTTGACAGCAAGAGCAAAATCCTTTCAGTTGCTGCAAATAAGATTTGGCCTGGCCTCTCAGCAAGGGATTCTTCTGCTCAGAAAGAACCATATTCGGGTGTGAATCATCCTTTCTGCTTCTCCACCCCAAACACATCACCATCAGAAACTTCTGTGAGGAATAGGATATTTATGGATTTACATCACTGCTGTGTATTGCCACGGCTGCCATCCTGATGCTGGAACGATGCCCCCTGCTAGCAGTGTGCAGGGCAAAAGCATCAGCACAGGTACTTGGGAACGCTGTAATAGAAGAGAGCCAGGAATCCGATACCTCGTCTCCCTGCTAAACTGGAAGACGCACCACGCTCTGCCTCTCCCTGCTATCAGCTGATAGTAGGAGCACGCAATAAGCTCTTCAGAGGAAGGCAGAACAGAAGATAACACAGCTGACCGCACCATCCTGTGCTGGCTAAACCATGAGGAAGGAAGGGGAGGAAATTATTCCCAGTTTGCTCTGAATGGTGCAATGAGCCTGCTTCGTCCCCTTCTCAGGCATGTAACGAAGAAGCAAGGAGCGAAGCCAGGCTGCTGCGGGGCCGCACGGGGTTACCTGGAAAGTTCCTTCCTCAGAGGGTCGCAGCGACTCCCATTCTGGAGAGTCCAGGAACTGGTACGGAAAGATGTAGTGAAGGAATTGTCCGTCCTGGCTCACTCGGACCCTGCAGAGAGGAGAGGTGAGGCACACAGGCTTAGGAGACAAAACAGATGTCACAGGAACCTGATCAGCTCACACAACGTGCAGGCAGCCGATCCCACCAGGGAGGAAACGACTGCTCCCCATCTTATGCATGTATAATACCCTCTCCGGGACAGCTGCAGATGCTCCAGTCTATGGGGCTGTCCCTCCTTTCTCCGTGCGAAACGATATTTGCTGCCATTTCCCCATATTCCACCTGTTTTCTGTTTCCTGAGCCACCCCTCACAGGTGCAACGCTTGATCCTAAACCAGGTCTTCTCAGCCCGCAACACTCTTGCTGCTTTTCAGGTACTTCTAAGCCAGCCTGTGGGTCTCTGTACTTGTGCATTCTTCCTGTCCTAAGAGTTGCACAAGGGCATTCCCCACCTCAGTGCTGGGAAGCTGCTACACCCAGAATCCCCCAAAATCACACTGGCCATCACTCCTGACACATCAGGCTGCGAGCTCATACTTTGCTGCACATTACCATTCAATCTCTCTTGGCTTCTTTGCCTTCCAAGTATTCCTTTCCCCTACTTTGGCTACAATTGCCTACCAAAGCCAAGGTCGAGCTTGCACCCAGCTCTGCTGCGGGAGCAGAGGAGGAGCGCTGCACAGGCCTGGGGCAACAGCAGGGCACTCTGAACCTCTGTTCATAGCTCTGCACCACCAGATCTGGGGCCTCTTGCCTCTCTGTCACCATGTTGCCCCATTGTACAATACACAAAGGCAATTCTTCCTTTCAGGGGTTACAAAGCTCAGCTCATTGCTGGCTTCCAGTCAGCTGGGAATGCTGCCTGGAAGGGTCAGGGATCGTAAGGCAGGTTTCCCGACCCAGGCACATTCTGCACTTCCAAGCCCCCTTTGTCTTGCTATTGTTCAGTTTAAGAGGGGGCACCGTAACAGCAGCAATGCTCTGCTGGGTCAGCAAGGACCTCACGAGGCAACAGAGTGGGTACCAGGAAATGCGAATCCAATCCCATCTCCACAGCGCATCCTCTACCAGCCAAGACACACGCTTTCCTCTGCAAAAGAGGGCAGAACCACTACCCCGCCAGCACTGGTTTGCTGTCTGTTGCAGCACTTCCATGCCCACAGAGCAGTGTCAGATTATCCAGTGCAGGGGAAGACAGCACAGACTCCTCCCCGCTAACATTATTGGCAGATACAGTAAACTTCAGAGCAAGCTGCTCAGCACAGACCTTTGGTAAGGGGAAAGACACTTAATGGAAACGCATGTGCCAAATTTCCTCCCAGTGCATTGCCATTCAGCACCAGTCAGTGGTCCCAGGATGCTCTTCACACATCCTAGAAAAGGGACAAACACCAGAACAAGGAAGAACAGCCCTTCTTCTTTACACACCCCCTCACCCTCACCAGCAAAACCACTGCGGTAAAATATGAGCCCCAGGTGATGCTGAGTTTGTCTTCCCAAGGGAAAATCCTTGTGAGACAGCTCCTACAGCTCAGCACTGCTCCCATTTACAGGTCTCCTTCCTTTCCCACTCTCATTCGACATTAGTGCCAAGCACCTAGCAGCAGCTGGGAAGCCAATATCATCACTACTTGTATGCATTTGGATTTTGCAAATCATAAAGAGATATGCTCCTAAGGGCATGCCACAGGATCTCAGGTGAGCAAAGGCCAGTACTTCATCAGTACAGCTCACTCAATAATCAAATCCCCAGTGTGGCTATATAGAGGTCCTGAGGTCCTCCTTGGTGGTCCAGAGGAAGGAGCATCATGAACGCATGACAGCGCAGGTAAAGAGAGGCCTGATGAGGCAGGATAGACCACAACAGAGTGCTCTCTCTTTTGACAAAATGATGCTCAAAGTGAAAAATTTCAGCGCCCTGAAGGCTGAGGTGTTGGAACAGAGGTAGAACCTCTCCCTGACCACTGCTGGGCAGGGTGAGAAGGTGAACTGAGGACTTGGCGTACTCAGTGCACAGCCATTCACATCACGGAGGTGTGTCTGGTACCCCCAGAGACCGCAGGTCCACACACACTGCCCTTCTGCCTTGAGAAACACTCTCTCACAGCCAGTCTGCTCCCGTCAGAGAAGGAGGTAAGGATTCCCCAACAGTACTGCAGGCAAGGCTGAGCTGGCTGCTCCACTGCACATAGCTTGATTCTGCAAACTGTTCCCTGAAATCTTGTAATTCAAACAACCCCCAAAAGCAAATTACCCCCTCCCAACCAACAGATGCGTATCTCAAAGCCCTTTCAGAGAAACGGAACGATCATCACCCCAGTTTCCACAGAGGGCGAAAATACAACAACAAGCCACAGTGCTTTGCTGCCAGGCTTTGTTCGGAAACAGGAGAGCCTTTACCTGCCAGACAGCAGCAATGAGAGGCGGTCGATGGGCGTCTTGCCCTCCACCGCATAATTCTGGTCTCTGACTAGTGACTGGACTTGCTCTTCACAGCACTTCACAATTTCTTTGTAGACTTCCAGGGGCACCTGCAATGGCAGGTACATGGTCTTGTAGAGGAGGTCAAAGTCTTCGGGGATGGTGTCTCTGCGGAGCCGGTAAGCCAGGTGAGCCAGCTGAAGCAAGCAGGTGAGGACGAGCAGCATGTTCCAGATGAAGATGTCCAGCCCGCAGGCACTCAGCCAGCCCCACAGAGCATAGCAGAAGTAGCCCGGGGCCAGGAAGCCAAAGATGTAGAGGGACCCAAAGATGCCGCTTCCCCCCATGTAACCCAGGAGGACGATGCAGCTGGCCAGCTGGTAGGCTGCTCCCTCCATAATCTCCTTCCAGGTATCACACACCGGAGGCTGGAGGACAGCCTGGTCCCAAGGGAGGCTGCTTGCACTCATCCTTCCCCACTCCCCACCCTCCCCGGCCGTCCCACGCTCAGAATGAGTTGCCATACACAAAGGGTGCTGCAGAGGTCTGAAACCAGAGCTGCTGGGTAGCTGTTCCTCCTCCTCCTCTTCAGCGCCGGCGGGTCCCACAGCAGCGTGCTTCAGAGCGACATGTTAAAGTGCTGCCGAATGTTCTTGCACCCAAGAAATCCCGAAAGGGCTCGTTTCTCCTCTTTGTGGCTCACAAACCAGCAGCTGTCCCCCTCCTTAGCCACGCCAGTGAGAGAAGGAATTGGCAAATATGAGGCCAAAAGAGCTCAGTCAAAGAAAGAGTAGAGGCCATTAGCTGGAAAACTCGCAGACAGGACGGAGATCTCGTTGCACTGCCTCTCTCGCCTGCCCTCCGGCAAATGGAAATAGCAGCCGTGAGAGAGCAGCGGAGAGAGCTGGTGTTGAGTGTGGAATGTGTATCACTTGGCAGCGGAAAGCAGAGAGACCCCAAATGGATAACCATGTTTGGAATTGAAATCCAAGGAGCAAAAGCAGCAAGGAGAACAGAGAGCAAGCACGCACCCGCTACTTAACATAACTCAGGCGCCCAGATAAGCCCGGCGCAGCGCTGGGAGGGGAAAGGAGAGGGGAACACAACCATCTTATCGCAGCGAGCCCCAGCCACACGTGGGGCTCCGCGCCGCCCCGCGCTCCTGCAGCAGAGTGACTTTCACCCAGCACAGAAAAGGAAAAAGGTCACCCCCCCCCCTCCCAGCGTGGCTCGCAGCCGGGGCCGGGACTGAGCAGAGGAAGAGAGGCTGCTTCTCAAGAAACGCTTTCCAGGCGCTGCGGCACAGCCTCCCCTTGCTCCAGGGAGCTCTGTCTCGTGGGCTGCTTCAGACCAAGGGACACGAGGTAAAGCTCGGCACGGGCAGACAGGTGCGGTTGCAACGGATAAAGCTAAGGTACATGAGCCGTTGGGACCCAGCTTCATCCATCACGGAAAGGAGACGATCCTGCCAAAACTTTGGGAGCGTTAACACTTGGAAGCGTGTTTTGTGAGGAAATCCTGGCTGAGAGAGGATTCTCCCACCCCACAGATAGCGGGCTCTGTAGGGAAGCATCCTTGGGAAACGTCATCTCACATTGTTGGGTTTCTTATAGCTATTGGGAACCACCCAGACCTTCATTTAGCACAAAGAGGAAAGCGCACACCTTCCACTGGGGTAAGCTGGGACACAGGCACGAGAGGGACCTTCCAAGCTCAGTCCTCCGTGGTCAGCTACAGAAAAGACACATAAATGCAATTTCTCCGCTGCTTCGAGTAACACGTTATCAGTCATACCGGCAGGATCTGCCCCGCTGCCAGGCAGCAGTTACATTTCAGGCATTGACGCAACCGGCACGGTCAGTCAACAGTATGAAGTCAGCCCGCATGGGTCAGTGGAGTAGAGATAGGGTTTCAAGGGCGGTCATGTTTCAGGCCGAGCTTGCAGCTGCCCTGCCTAACATGCCATTCCCATTGGCACCATTCACTTAAAGACACACCAGTCACGTCTCCTACTAATGGTGCGCTGGAGTAACGCTGTCTACTGGGCGAGGCTGAAGCAATGCTTTACGGTAACCTTCAAGAATTCATCAGGGTCTTGGACAGTACAATCTGTCTCTACAATGACTAGTCCACGTGCAACACGGAGCGGTACGACTCCTGAGCAGCAAAGGCTCGGCCATCCTGACGGGTTGCCATGTGGGAAGGAAACACAACAAATTTTAAGCTCTGCACAGGGGACGAGTACGATCCATTCAGAAAGATGCTTTCTGTTAAGAGTGAAGTGAAATAGGGAACCTTGACTCCACTGGTCCCTTATTTAAGTGAAGAAATAAATCCTGCCGACTGAAGCAGAACAAGGCTCAGCTGCAAGAGCTATGGGGAAATGAAGAACTTAATTCCTCTTTACCTTCTCTGCAAAGAGAAAAGGATCTTACAGCCAAAGCATTGCAATAAAAATCTTGGGAGCCAAATTCTGTTTTCATACCATTGCCATGTACTTCCTAGGTGATCCTAACAACTTGCCTACCTTTAGGCCTCTGCAAAAAAATCAGTATTATAAGGGGCCCTCTTTCCAAGATAGGCTGACATTTGATATAATGGGGAGTTGGGATATCAAGATTTGGAATGCTTACGAGAAAGATACTTTATGTAAGATCTGAGACACAAAACTGAACGGCTATGGATAGCAATGTGTAGAACTCCATCAGAGGAAGCATTCCGAGAAGCAACACTGCAATTGCTCCCACCTTCCCATACTACCAAAAACTTTTGCGGCAACGTGAAAGAAAACGACAAACAAACAAAAATTATTAACATCACTCCTCAGGTGAAGTCCTGAGCTGGAAAATACTCCGGAACGCAATGTTAACAGCTCGTTAGGACAAAGAAGGTGCTTCCTCTGGCGCCTTGCAGGACGTGGACAGTGGCGTTGCAGTCGCCCCGGAGGCGCGTACCGGGGTCGCCGTACTGCCAGGGCCCGCGCCGCAGGCGAGGATGGCCCGTTGTGGCTTCCCTGCGGAAGGCAGGCAGGGAGCTTTAGATCCACCGCAGCCACAGCACTAAGCTTTTGTTAGAAACTATACAGCTTCTCTGCTGGGGCTGAACGTGACGTGGTAGAGAGAATGAGAGAGCCTTTTAAAAAGTAGATCTCTCAGCACACGTTAGAGATTAATTTAGGTGCTTTCAGGGTCAGTTTTTTAAAACAAAGATTTGTAAAATGGTCGAACCACCAAGGCTCAAATCTTCCTTTCTCCCTTGAGAGTACCATGGCCATACAGACCGTCTTCACAGCACTTTCAGTTTTCCACCCAGCAAGAGCTCAAAAAACTTTCTTCATTTTCCAAGGAGAAATGTTATTTTCATACCTTGCCTTAAATTAGAGTACACGTCTTCCTTCCAGGGATGCTGGGGTTCATCCAAGATGAGTGTTCAAAAGCCAATACTGATTCAAGGGGAAAGCCACACAAGTATTAAAAGGGAGATACCAAGGCCCAAACCAATCTGGAATCAAGAGACCAAGTGCACAGAAAACACCCGAGCAGCATCAAAACTCTTCCCTGGAAGGTGGCACATAGGCACTACAACAAAATGAGACACATCAAGCTTTTCAGCACTGAAATTGGCAGCGTGTAAACGGGTCCTCCGCAGATTTCCCCACTCGTAATTAAATCAACCAACAGCGCTTAATATTCAGCCCCATGTGATGATGCAATCCAGGTGCAGCCTGCACTATGTTTGGCAAATAAATCCCCTGTCCTTGAGAGCAGCACCGTGCTGAAAGATTATCAGCCACGGATCTCACAGCAGCTACACGACTGGCTATTCTGCCCATCCTCAGGAAGTCTGACAGGTTCACTACTGATCCCACAAGCTGAAAACCAGTCCAGTCAACTGTGCTGAGGACACTGAGACCTCGATGGTTTAAAGTCAACGAGGGCATAATCAGACATCTCTTTTTTGATTATATAGTGCATCACTGACACTAGTCTGCAAAATTATTACTTACATACTAATAAACCCCATAGCTCCACAATATCCATTTGGTGCTAGAAGTTACATCCAATTTGCAACCATCAGGAGAGGTCTAAAGCCTGCTCCAGGCAAGCTGATGGTGAATCACAAAGAGCAAAAGATGGCATGTACTGTAGTTAGTTGTACCACCATATAGTTTAGTCAAGTTTCCAGCTACCGCCACGTTTCGTGCCCTTGCAGCTACACTGAACGCCCTGTCCAGGGCAGTGTCTGTCACCAGCTCCACCGGCAAGTAGTAACACAGAGCCACCAACCCCCAAATCAAGCCTGGAATCCACTCCACAGGAATCCTGTAGTAACACATGAAGCCTTCCGGCAGGAAATGTGATTTGACTACAAGGTTTTTCCGTTGTTGCTTTAAGTATACAGCTGTCTGGGATCCTTTCTGTGCCTGTTGCATGCAAGTATCACAGCACCCCCACTCATCACCTTCCTTCCAAGAACTTTCTAGAATATCTACTGTGCTTTTGTCTTCATGCAGGCCTAGATGCCCCATTTCTGAAGCTTCTAGAATTTGTGTAGAACTGTATGGGGACTCATTTTTTTATTTTCTTGACCTGGTTTAAATAGCATTCCGTTCGTACTTGACCACTGCCATCTGCTGCCCTGCTCTTAACTCTGTGGCACCCATACAGTTTCATAGTTTCAGTTCCAGTTTCACCCAGACTGGACATGCTACCACAAAGCTGGTGCCCATCCACCTTTTTAACATTCTCTTCAGCTGAAGCCCATTCATTCAACAATAAACTACCTTACTCAAGTTTCTTACCTCAAGACAACAATAAACACCAAGAGGAGCAGCAGGTCCAGGTCCCCAGCCAGCTACAGCGCCACAGAAGGCTTTGACTGCTTTTTGCCAGACCCACACCTGTGTCCCTTCTCTTAGGCAGGAAGCCAACGTGGGCACAACTCTTACCTCGAGGCAGGAGAGCAGACAAGCAGCGTAGAGCTAAGCCTAGCAGCCCGGCTCGTCCCCTGCAAGCATTTGAGAGGCCGTTTCCTCAGACTCCAGGACCTTTGCAAAACGTTCCCACGAGCAGAGTCTGAACTCCCCTCACACAACTTGTGAGTCTCAGCAGACAGCACCCAACGTTGCATCCAAAACGTTCGCAGCCTATTCACTGCCAGCTCAGAACACGGAGGGTCCATCCGGCAGAGAAATGATCATTGCTGCATCCACCCCTCCAACGGGATCAAAGCCCAGAGAACAATCAAGACAAAGCACACATTTTGTACCTTCAATTTCTGAAAACTCAGCAGGAGAAGCAGAAATCAGTGATGCCATCTTAAGCAAAGTCAGCTCACCAAAGAACATTAGGGTTGCACAGGGACACAGTATGAAACCAAGAGTCCTCTACGTGTAACAAACTGCACTTATTTTGCTCTAGATTGTACAAAGGAATCACCTTCCCACTGTCATGTCACGGATCAGAAAAAGCCAGCAAATAAACCCCCATGCATGCCTGGCACAAGACCACCACCACAAAAACTGGGCATAAAAAAGGAAAAAGCTTTTCTTTCAGGCAAGTGACCTGTACACACATCTTCAGTCCTCTGCTCCCATTCCCTTGAAGAACTACGGGCTCAAGAATTTGAGTCTGATACTGGAAGTACTTAATTCTTCATTAGAAAGAAATAAGTTTGAATCCTGTGGTAAAGCTGTTAGAATTCTTCACTTTTTCTAAATAGGGGAAAGCAAATCCAGTTCTGGCTCGAAGGAAAGTTCATTTCATAAGGCTGTAGTCATCTTTGTACAAAAATCATATCATGTACCGTCACAAACAGCACTACCAGCTTCAGCATGACTTTGCTGCAAGCAGTAGCAGGGCAGTGTCACTAGCACAGTTTCTCAGTTTGCATCAGAGGGAAAACCCACCGGATGCCCATCTGTTCAACCACACCACCAGGCTGTTCTCATCTCAATGAGTAAGCAGGCTTTCCTCATTCTCTCCATTCCTATAGCACAGTGTTTTGAATGAGGAGGGCATTGTCACTTCCTTATTTAAAAGAAACAGAAGTCAGAAACACTGGTCATTTTCAGACTTTTATTAAGAGCAAAAAAAATATATCTTCTATAGCCGCGGTCAAGAGCTAACAGTGGAAAAGCCACAGACGTGATGCACAGTCTAATATTAGATACTCTTCATAAATAAGATTCTTTGTTTTCTATTTGTTCGTTGAAGTAACTTGCAGAAATAATTAATTTTGTAGCTTTCTAGAACACAGTCACACCACAGACATCATCTGGAAGAGAGGAAAGCCAGCGTCACAAAACATGGATTTCCCCTGGATATTGAGGGACAGTTCAATAAGCAACAAAAAACACCCCAGCAACATCCCACAAAAACCAACCCCCACGCTGCCCTACCATTAGAAATCTAAGCTGAAGTTCGGATCTACTGGAAGACAACAGAGGCAGAATCATACTCCACTGGTGAAGAGCTGCTCACAGAGGCTGCACGCTGCCAGAGGGCTCCACCAGGCTCACAAGGACAGCAGTACTTACCCTAGCGTCAGTGAGGGTTACTTTGCCTTCCCCCTCATAAGGAAGAGACCTCTGCATCATGAACAGTGCCTTCCAGTGGCACCAACCGAGATGCCAGGGCCCTTCAGAGTCAGAGGTCCTGAAGGCTATACTCACCACTTTCACAGTCCTGCTCATCTCACTCATATCTTGAAGCCCAGAGCTCTCATACACTCCAGGTGAGCTTCAATTAGGCGCCCACAATTTTCTTCCCCCTTCTCAATGATGCTGCAAAATAAAAAGATTTCCAAGGTTCAACAACAAAAATGTTCGCTTACTGTTAGTCAAAGCCACAGAACCGACAAGCTGTTGGGGACAACCAAAAGTCCCTATTAGGCTCCAGAGACCTTTTTGCCCATCCTGTCCAGGGTAGCACTGTTTTGGGAATTATACTACCATCTCAAAATGGTGCCCAGGCCTGGAGTGGTGCACTTAAAACTCTGATGAGATGCATTAACAGTTTCCTATTAACAGGCCAGTGTCTGTTCTGGGCAAGTCTGGACAGGGATTTGTTACACAACACAAAGCTATCGCATCAGTTCGTCGAGCATGCTGATCTTGTCAGCAACTCGTTTCACATCACTCTGTATAGAAGCAACAAAATTTCTCTAGTAAGAGCCCAATACAGAACAGGCTGGCCAGTAAATGATGTTTCAGTCCAGCTTCAGTTGGTATTTACGGAACTTGAAGCAAAAACAACCTGTTCGGCTACTCTTGAAAAAAAAATTATTTACCACATATGGTAACATATGGCTTCCCGTCCCCTGAGGTGGGGATTCCACTGCTCGACACAGCGCGGGTCACAGGGCTGATCAACCCTCATCTGCTACGTTATGCTATTCTTCCTGCCAAAAGCAGAAACTACCAAACTGTGAATAACTCAAATATTTTATTTTCTTAATTTTTATTACAGTAAGTATGGGCAGGTGAGCTGGCCAAGCAGGGCAACTCCACCTGACCCAGGACTTGCATCCTATCACCCTTTTCTTAGAGGGCCCTTGACTCACCTTCACTCTACCAGGTAACCAGACACACACCCATAACTTTGGCAAAGATACAGTGTCCAGCATTGTGTCACCTACTGAATGACATCTGTACCACTTGTCAGGTAAAAAAAAAAAAGTCAAGTCTGGTCACCAGACTAAAGCAATTTACTGTCATAAACAAAAGAACTCTATTTTGGGTGTGCATTTCATGCTGTTTGATAAGCCCTACGCTCGTGACTAAGCCTGTAATTACAAACGCAGCTATACACATCACTGTCGAATTTTGCACCTCTGTGAGAGACGCCATCCTCTGAGACTAAAAACCGAAGCATTTTGTTTTACTTAAAAGAGAACAGTGTTTATAACCAGTTAAACAACAAAAACGTTACTGCCTGCTGGTACTTGCTGCTTCAGTCAGCCAACAGCAGCGAGGATTTGTAAGCAGCGTCAAAAGCTCATCTCCGAGACCCGTTTTAAACCAGGGCGATTAACTACTGATCTCTTTGCTTCTAATTT
>Ga0181612_118665_pt1 | contig 35688 bp, 23 predicted proteins | sample HoacroProtozoa21_FD_119630 | JGI IMG/M metagenome (GOLD analysis project Ga0181612, IMG submission 119630) | Hoatzin crop microbial communities from Cojedes, Venezuel. Combined Assembly of Gp0051906, Gp0051904, Gp0051908 | reverse complement strand
GCTGGCTGAGGCGCTGTTGGAGCATGGTGGCGGCGGCCCGGCCGTGCTCGTTACGTCCGGGGCTTTTCCTCTGGGGAACTGCCCCCTTCGTCCCCGGCCCAAAGCCGGCAGTGTCGTCCGGAGCCCCCTCACCGCCCGGGCGGAGGTTTCTGGCCTTGCCCTCGCGGTTTGTGGTGCTCGGGAGCAGGTGCGGGGGTAGCGCCTCACGTACGGACCGGCGCTGTGCCGCCCTGTGCCCGTGTGGCCGCTTTTAGGTGGCCTCCCCGCCGCCCTGACCTTCCCGCTGTGCCTGGGGCCCTGCGGGAGGCGGCCCCGGGGCCGCGGCTGGGTTGAGTTTGTGAATCGTGCCCACGGGCTCCGCTTGTGTAAGCTGCGGGGCAGGGGGGTCCTCAGCACCATGTCTCCCCTGCCCCTCAGTGAGCAGGGTTACCCGAGGGTGTGTTGTGTTCACCTTCCTCAGGTGGCATCTTGCAGGTGACCTGCCCCTTGCGTGTAGAAGTGAGACCTGAGTCCTAGGGCTGCTGGGGCAGGTGGATGGAGCCACCGCACTGCAGTGGGGTGTGGGCAGTCCTGTCACCTGTAAGGTTAGGGAAAAGAAATAAAATGTCCTGGCTTGGCCTTTTTAGCCAGTGGTCTGAAGACTGCTACTTGATCCACAGGTAGCTAAAGCATTAGCCAAGGGCCAGTAAAAAAACCCAAGCCCGTTACGAGGAGGCTTACCTTTGCTATATAAAGATGTGCATCTCCACAATTTGGCATGCACAGAATTGACAGGATTGAAAATCAGTGTGGTTAAGCTGGGAATGTTAGGTAACGCCAAAGGCAGTCGTTAATATGTACACAAACTAAAAATCAAGCTGTGAGAAGATCAGCTGAGTGTGAACTATTCAGTGAATGTAGTTCTTTCAGATTTTTGTAAAAACGACATTTATTTTTCATTCTGTTTTTAGGAAGTATTCAACGTTAATTAAAATGTCTTCTACCAAGCATCCAAATGAAAATGAAACACCCAAAGAGAGAAAACCAGGACTGAGGAGTGTTCGAACAACTACGCTCTTCCGAGCTGTGAACCCAGAGCTTTTCATTAAACCTGTAAGAGGCTCATTCTGAGAGAAACTAAATATGCTTGGAGAGACACAGTTGCTTTAACATAATCATCTCAATTCTGTGTGCATGATATGACCACCTCTTGTTATGCGAACCACTTGGTAATGTAACTAAAAATATTTTTACCTTTTTTCCACTCTTGATTTTTAAGAGCCAGGAACGCTACATTTTTTATTTCAGCTTTTATTTCACTGTTAGATTTTCTGATTCTTCTGTACCTAGCGAATCTGCTTTCAGAAAGACTGTTTACAGGCGTATTACCAATGTAATTTGACAGGTCAAGTAATAGGAGTTCTTTTTAGTATTTAAAAGGGAACAAGTCATAAAATGCAAGCTTTTTGATGTGAAAGGAGTGGATTTTTGATACCTGTTCAGTATTATTGATTTTTCTTTTTCTTGCTTTTGTAATTAAGTTGATGGTACTCAGGTTTTATTTACACCAGGAGAACCCAGCAAGACTGGATGAGATTTTGTGCATACAATAGAAGTAGATGTTGTGATGATAATACATGGTCTGTTTTAGAGGAATGTGATCACGGTTGCTTGGCAAGAGCAGGGTATGTAGTCCCAGTAGTATATCCAGATAAATTCCATTAGAAGTTTGTATTAGTTACCTTTAGCAATTGATTTTGGTCTGTTCATTCATGCTTGAGCAGCATTTGTGAGCAGCAAAACACAGAGCATTGGGCAATGCGATGAGAGTGGTCATTTTCATAGGGAATTCCTTTTGCTATCAGAAAATCAGGTCTCCCATCTTGCTGCCTATTAAAGTTATTTGGATCAGTCTGCAAGAAGGCAGTGGTGATTTTTGTAAATATCACCATAGTTTACTGTTTGCTTTCTAAGGTAAGGTTGAAGAATGTAACTGTGATGAATGAAAAATATTTTGACTAAAAATGTGTACAGTTTTCTTTTTTTTTTTTTTGTTCAGAACAAACCTGTGATGGCATTTGGACTCATAGCAATTAGCCTCTGTGTGGCCTACCTTGGTTATTTGCATGCAACAGTAGAGAATAAAAAAGACCTTTATGAAGCAATCGACAGTGAGGGGTCCAGGTACATGAGAAGGAAAACTTCCAAGTGGGACTGACAACGTAAGGAAGGAAATCAGCAAATCAGTTGCAGAACTTTTCAAGGCAACTACTATTTTTTTCCCTGTCCGTTAATGTAATGGATAAATGTCTCTCTTGCTATTTAATCCAATTTAAGCGGCTTTATAAAATGCTGTGCCTGTACAAAGAAATTTCAATTAAGCTATATACAAACATAAAAGTGATTTTAAGAATTGTTGTCTGCGACCTCCACAGTATGTCAGAAGATATACAGTTCACTTGGACATGCAGCTGAGACTGGTACAAGCCTTAGAAATTTAAATGACAGTTCAGCTTACTTCTCTCTTTGCTTTGACTAAGTGAAGACACACGTTTGTCTCTTATTTTTTTAAACGGAAGTCATAATGTGTTGTGTGTGAAAAGAAAAAGTTGATCTCTTGGTCTGTTGAAAGTTGATAACAGTGGTGCAAGTAAAATAATTTTAAGGCAAGAAAGATCTCATAAAGTAGTCACTGAAGGGTTTTATTTAATAAAGGACTTTAAAATACTGGCCAAAATATTCTTTGGATGCTAATACACTCTTCCTTACAAATGGAAAAAAACCCCAAAAATCAGTAGCTAGATAGGGGAGAAAGTGAAGCGAGTGCTTCTCCCAGGAGAAAGGCAGGAAGAACTCAGCCCTTGCTTCTCCTGTTTGGCGTGAGACAGCGGATCAGTGAACATACCAGTATCAGCTTGCCAGTCGCTCCAGGTTAGCCAGAGCTTGTGGGCTGTTGTTGATTAGTCAGCAGGACTAGATTATTTAAGCTGCATTCAAAAATTAAATTTCTCTGTATTGCAAAGTACATTACATAACATTAATTTATTGTAGGTTACTGAGCTCAAAATAAGGAATGGAAAGTCTAAAATCAACAGGAGCTTACAGAAAAAAGAACGCATCAACCTGAACAAGCCCGGTCTTGCCGCGCAGCCCTGCGCGTGGGTTGGAGGTGGCCCTCGGCAGGGTGCTGGTTGGTGCCGCTGCGAGTGTGGCTGGAGGGTGGGTGGGCGTAGCGGCGTTTCCTTAGCACATGAGCTGGTCGCCTGCGAGCCTTTACCTCAAGCAAACCGTACAGGTGGGTACGTCCCTGTTCCAGCGCTGAGGCCTTCTCCTGTGAGCGTCTCCAGCTACGTCTGTGCGCCTGTCATTTCCTAGGCGGTATCCCATTAACCAAACTCCAGAACACCTGGTGGGAGGGCGCATGCCAGGCCGTGCCCTTATGAATGTTCTGGTGGCATTTGAACTCCGCTCCTCATATCTGCAGCCCCATCAAGGGCTCCGAAGAAACTGAGAGACCTCTTTGTTAACTCCCTTCTGGCCAAGGTGGCTTCTGTCAGACCAAAGAAGCAAGAACATGTGAAGGACATCTACTTTGCCGCTCTGGGAATGCTTTGGGTTTGGTTATCAGAAGATTTTGTTACGGAAGATAAAAAAGGTGATGGACTGCCTTGCTGGACAGCCTTTGCTCGGTGGGATTTCTCTGCATCTCCTTCTAAACCCTTCATTTTGAACCTGTGATTTTCTTCCTATCCATGTTTTGTAGTTACCTGTATCCTAAATTCAGCTGGGCGTTGCTTTGGTTACCTCCTTCCTGAGAAGTGAAGTGAGCTCTACCTTTGATGAAACTATAAAAAAATAGCATTTTTACAGCCTTTAAAAGCATATTCCCTTCTGTGAGCCTAGCTGCCTCAAAACAGCAATCCAAAATCTTACAGATGAGGAAACTACTTGCCTTTTGATTAGTGAAGGAATTTCCAAGTGAACTGATTAGATATTCAGAACTGTCACATACTGCGCATATCCTGTGGAATATGTTGTGTTTGATAGGGCGTGATGGACCTGTAGAATTAATCTCTTCTTTTAAAAAGGGTCACTCAGGATTTTAGCTTTCTTCAGTTCATTAAAATGCATGAGTCTTGTATGTTTGCGTGAATTTGACTAAATTATTCCCAAACCAGTGCTACAGTAAACATTTTATCCTCTTTTTCTGCAGGCTTTTAAAATACACACTTTGATCCTTATGCCTGCAGGTGATTTGAACTGAGAAAGCCCAGTCTCTCATTTTCAAGTAATGCAGGATTTGGGTTCTCAAAATCTTGAATTATCTTTCGTGAAGTGAGTATGGTTCTGGAAGTTACTGGGGGGAAAGGAAGCAGGGTGTGTGTGGGGGGGGTGTAAGATAAGGGTGTGGGACTGACCTGAGCGGGGTCTGGGCGATGCACATGCCAGTCGCACTTCATAGAAAAGTCTGAGATGGGGCCTCTTGCCTGTTGCATGGAGTAAAGTCCTGTTAACCAGGTCAGTTTAGAACTGCCCAGGCTGAAGGAAGAACGAGTATTTGGACTTGTCTTTATTTTTAAGGAGCTTCTCTGTGTTTATTTGTGGTAGCTGCTGTGCAGGTAACTCTTTTAATGCTACAAAAATTATATATAAAAAAGGAGATAGAACATTGTAAATACAGAGAAGAATGTAGTAAATTAATAGGTGTTATAGTATCAATACTGGCATTTGCTGGTTTAAGTATCTGATTTACAGACATAAAAACGATGTGTGTATACAGATTAAAGGGAAAAAAACCCCACCCAAACACAACATCGGTAACAAAATTTGTTCGCTCAGCTCTGAAAGGACCGCTCCCCTTATGCATCTGGAGGGAGAGCAAACAGCAGCAATACAATTTCTTTTGTTCCATTTTTCTGAATCTCATCTTCAATATAGTAATAATTATCTACAAGGGATGATAGCTGGCTTGACAGGAAACGTAAGTCAGAATGATTTCCAGGGCTTGTTCAGGTTTTCGCCAGACTTTTACATCTTTACCAAGAACAGTAGCAAAATGCTATGATTCAAATATCTGAAACAGTAGCTATTGTACTGCTCCTAAAATCTCCTTAGACTACGTGGTTTGAGTAGGAATTGTTGACATTCAACAACGAAAAAAGGCATTAAAAAGGCAAAGCCTGCTGTGAGACCTCTTAACCGTTACCAGGGAAAGTTAGTTTTTGTGAGCAAAGCCAGCCCTGCCTGGTAACAGTTGCTATGTAGGGAACTGTATGAAGGCTGGACGGGTTGCTTCCTACCACCCTCCCTCATCATCTGCCTGCAGCTGCTGCTGAGTTGTCAGCATGTGTGAATCCTAATCTGAAGGCTAATGTGGTAAAAAGTAATGGTCAATGATTCTTCTCTCTTCACCAGCTTGCGTGTTTTCTGTAGCAACAACAAGCGTTCTGCCTGTGAGCAAGAGATCCATCAGGAATAGAGTTCTGACATTTTGGTAACTATTACAGGAAAATACTAGTGTACCACAATGATTAGAAGTCCAGATTTAGACTCCTTTGTTTATTGTGCTGTGTGTTCAAAAATAATACCACCACCACCTTCCAACGCTACTTTTGATCAGATTCGGGAGTACAAGCCTTTCAGAACGCGGTATTACACGCATCGCGATATACTGGGTAAGTTTGTTTCTGAAATCATTTCCTCGCAATCTGAGATTTAGGAAAGCTCCAAGAGCTGTTGTATCCATCTGATCTTGACGGTCATGAAGGCAATTCACATGTTGGTAAGAAAGAACTGCATTTACTTTCTGAATATAATAAATCCACCAAATTTGGGAGGAGGGGGGGCAGGGTGGGGGCAACACAGGGTCAGCCATCCTGAGGTGCATGAAGGCATTCAGATTTGGGCATAATGAAGTGCAAAGAAGAATTGGCTGCAAGACCGTTAGCAAATGTTTTCTAAGGCTCAAGTAGTTTGGGAGTAACTGTGCCTGATTTAACATTTGCAAAGATCATCCCCTCATCCTTCAACAGGACACAGCTGGGATGTTTTATCCTGAATCCTACCTTCTTATACCTGGTTCTGGCTGCTGACCTCAGACTGAGGCTCTATAGAGCCTCTCGAGGTCTGATTTTTTTTGACATACCACAGCCATAGCCTCAACGATGAAGGAAAGTGTGTGGTAGCACTCATATGTTTGAGGATCTAGCAAGAATCTGAAGTATCTCTATGTGCTACTCCTAATTGTCATAGGGGTTCCTGATCAGCTGTGTAAAGTTTTGTGGAAATCATGTTGTGCACTTTAAATAACTTGGAATGTGAAGAGGAGTGTGCTTGGGATTATCAGTGTACTGAGAGCCCTGGCAGCAGGGTGAGTGCCATGTGTGTCTCAGAACACGAGGTTTCAGCCCTGCATTGACACACACAGCGTAAAGCAGATCCAGAAGGCCACAGAAAGTCTCTTAAAATTATTTTCTCTTTACTGCTTAATATAATGGACTGGGGAGAAGCTATGCAGTCAGAGCACAACATGGTTGTTGCTAAGATTTGTGCACTGTTGGACTTCTGTTTTGCTGATTTAGGTCAGTTGACCCCTTCGTCCCATCCTGCCACTGTTTTCCATGTACTCAGTGTTAGCCCCATGAGAGGACTGCCCACCCATGTGGAGTGGGGAAGACGTCTGGAGTGAAAGACGGAGACTTAATCCTCCAGTGACTGTGTGAAAGCTAGATCTCCTGTAGCTCTATTCCTTTTTCATTTTCCTAACAACCTAGCAAAATGTGACTTTTTGGCCCTGCTGAGCAGGGAGAATGGGATCCAAAGCAATGTCCAGGCTTGGTACTGAGTAGGAAAGGTGGAGGAGGAGGATCTGAAATCTCACTTTTGCATGGGGCAGGGGGGAGTTTTGAGTTGCAGAAAGACATCTTTATCCACCTACCTCTGCACTGGCTTCTCTCCTTCTGGGCAATCCTTGGTGCTGAAGACCAGTGTCTCAGATGAGTTAGCAGGGTTACCTATTTTTTTTCACAGCATGTCCACAGGAGGAGATGGTGATGCTCGCATTTTACTTGGACCCCATCCACGTTGCTAAAGGCAACGACCCTGGCCTAGGCCCCGTGAAGCGGGGTGGCTCACCTCCACGCTGCTTCGCTCCCCCTTGCTAGGAGGGGTGAGCTGTGCTCCTGCAGCACTGCGCTTGGCCTTCCTTGGGCCCAGGGCAGACGCAGCAGCCCTACAGACAGGGGGATTGCTCTGTATACGCATGCTCTGTTCCAAACAGGGGGGATTTTCTGCCATATCCTGCTCTCCTGAGAATATTTATTGTGTGCCCCTAAAGTGACATGAAGGCATCTGAGAGTGTCTCGGCAAGAGACCTCACTGAAAGCCTTGGAAGACCATGAGGGCACAGGGAGCCACAGAGGGCACTGTCTCGCCAGTGGTGTCTACAGAGAGCAAAGCCATTTCCCGTGCTGCCACGAGGTCTGATCACAGCCAGAACCAGGTAAATCATTCCCAAGAAAGCTGAGGACTGACCTACTGCTGGTGCTGTGTGGATGACCATCACGATACGGAGTCAGGAGGGCCACCCATGATGCTCTCCTGTTGTGCAGCCTTGCCTACAAGGTGAGAGTTGCGTTCAGCACCTTCCTATTACATTCACGGAACTGCACAAGCAATAATGATTGTATTTTCCTGTATATGAAATGAGGGTGCGTGGTTTTTAGCCTTTTGATTTTTAATTCAGCTGTGGAGCCAAGGAAAGGCATCAGGACAGGGGTACAGGTTTCTGCACTATGGTTGTTTGCTGTGCGTGAACTGCTTGTGTTGATTGTGCAGAGATCGGAGCAGACATTCAACAAGAACAACATAAAAAGAAGGAGGCAGAGACACAAGAGCGCATTGAAAAAATGAAAGCTGAACTTTGGTCTCAGGTAAATTAAATTACGCTCCTGTCATTTAAATGATGGTTATTCTTTGGAATAATTGCTATAGCATTAAGACAGTTAATAAAGAACTTTGAGGTCACTGCTATAGAGCTGTTATTAATTTCAGCTCATCCTTTGTTTACAGATCTCTGTGTGCATGTATTTCTCCAGTTCTGGTCACAACATGGCATACTTGGAATTAATAACAAACTTTACATCTGGTCTGAAAGTGTCCTCTAAAGCATACAGAAGTTATCAGTTGTTAAAGCAGTTCCCCATAGTGCTATGTAAGATTCTGAAACTGCCCTTTATGTTACACGTATTACAGTGGTTACACCAGGGTGGCTCAGTGCTATTGTGTGGCCACATTTTAACAGGAATCACTGCAATAACATTGCCAAACAGGCCAAAATGTATTTTGCCATCTAGTTTTAAACTTAACCTGCTCTGATTTCTTAAATAGAAAATACAGATCTATTGATTATGTAACCTCTGCTTCATCTTAATAGGGTATTAATAGAATGTGAGCTGCTATACTTAAATAATAACTTGTTTTAAAGGCTGAAATGCTCAGGGAAGATGCAGTGGATAAAGCTCTCAAAGAGGCAGATGCTAACCATCGTGCATTTGTAGAAGACCTTAAACAAAAACTTCAAACAGAATTAAAGGTATGAACCAGTTTGCTTTCATTACTGTGGAAATAGCCAGAATGATAGAACCATGTGTTTGGCAACCAAGAATGTTATTCTATGTAAAAACCAAATTGGTTTTTTTTTTAAGTACTTGCCATAACCAGGACCTTCATTCATCTGAGATTTTAACTCTAGTGCCAGAAGTACTTGGCCTGAAAGATGACTGGCTTTGTGCTAGATGAGATGTGAGCTTGAGCTAGCTGGACTTTTAATTCACTTTCAGCACATTTAACTTTTGTTGTTGTTGTTGTTGAATTAAGTTTGGGGACTTTGTTGAAAGTTCCTTGTCAGGCCTTGATTCAGCCAACCACTGAACCTGATTAGGTGCATTTCTTAAGAGCAGTTAAATACAGGCTTAACTTTAAATCTGTCCTGAAGTTTTATGACCATCAAAGCTAGAAAAGTATTTAACTGATTTACTGAACCTAACCGGGGTGGAGGAGAAGGAAAACTGCCAGCATATGTATATTCCTAAATGAAACACACCAACTGTAGCTTTGAATTTCTATATATGCTTAGCACATACTTTATGTGACTGTTTGGATATCTGAGAAAAGACAGAGAGATATGCTAAGGGAAAGGAAGGCAACTGCTTGCTGGATCTGAGCCTTCCTGCCTTCTGGACCGCTTCACAGGGCTTTTTACCGCTAGAGCATCCAAGCACTTCTCAGTCAGGCACTACGCAGTCTGTCTAACACCTGTCATCCTTAGTCTTGCAGCCTCCCACTGGCAGATGAAAGGCACACAGAGAATTGCTGGAGTGTTTTGCTTTGGTATTTTATTTTATACAAGTTTCTAAATAGCTATCTGTTTATACTGCAAGCAGTCAAAGCAATGTGCTTGGCATTGCAGGAGCAAACGCAAGGAGGTTTACAGTGGTCTTAAGTTTCTGGATGAATTAAATCCATTTTTTGGAGCCATTTTCCAAGTGAGCTCTGTCTTTTGCTGTCATAGCATCTGCCAACAATAGTTGGCAGAAGCTTAGTGCCTCATGTCTAACCACTCAATTACTTGCCATAAGACTATTACATAGCTTTGTTAGACCTGAGTGCTCAGGCTTTGAACATGTACGATTTGTCCTGATAACATTGGCTTCAGTGAACAAGGACTAGGCAGCAGGTACAGAATTCTGCAGCTGAAACAAAAGAAGAGGCAGATGTATAGAATCAGAGAATCATAGCTTGGAAAAGACCTCTAAGATCATCAAGGCCAACCATCCACCGAACACTACCATTCCTACTAAACCATATCCCGAAGTGCCACAGCTACACCTTTTTTGAACACCTCCAAGGATGGGGACTCCACCACCTCCCTGGGCAGCCTGTTCCAATGCCTGACCACTCTTCCAGTAAATAAATTTCTCCTAATATCTACTCTAAACCTCCCCTGATTCAACTTGAGGCCATTGCCTCTCGTCCTATTGCTAGTTACCTGGGAGAAGAGATCAACACCTGCCTCACTACAACCTCCTTTCAGTTAGTTGTAGAGAGCAAGAAGGTCCCCCCTCAGCCTCCTTTTCTCCAGACTAAACAGTCCCAGTTCCCTCAGCCACTCCTCATAAGACTTGTTCTATAGACCTCTCACCAGCCTTGTTGCCCTTCTCTGGATTCATTATTATGTATCTGTTTGCAGGAAGCAAATACCAAGTTTCAGGTAAGTGAACTATACTCAAGGTTTATATTAGATATTTTATTGAAATACTTGCAATTATATGTGTATTTTTATGTACATGCAAGTAAACATCGACAGTGATCATGGAAACATTTTTTAAGAGTATGCTTATTACTGTTGAATGCTTTTTAATTTAAATCACGATCCTGCAAGAAATTACCTTTATCTATATAGTGTTCAAGATAAAATGGAGAGCCACTGTAGCAACTGTATCTTAAGAATCATTGTACATTGCAGTCCTGAAATATAAGTAAGGAGTCAAGGATGCATACATCTTATGTTTTCAGACTAGGAAGAACGCTGTCATGTGAAAACCAGGATGAGGTCCCATTTTGATGCAGTCAGTATAATACACACACAGAATGGGCACACACAAAAACACGTGTGCAAACACAAACATATCTTTTCGTATCTTGCTCCTTCTGTTTTCCTCTCTACTAAATGCTAGTGCAAATCCATGTTCTGCCCATAGTAGATTTTAGCTGATGTATGTTTAATTAAATCCACTGCTCTCAGCAGTGCACTTCTAGTCCAGGTTTTATATGGAGAGCAGGTAAGAAGAGTTTAAGACTACTGCCCAGGCATTCAGTATACTACAGTTAGTTTTGTTTGTCTTCCTAGCTTCTTCCTGACTTCCAGACTGTAACCATTTCAGAACATATCCTGTCGTTTTTTCTATGAATGACATAGATCTCCCCATATATTTATCTTTCTAAGATGTATACATCAAGTCCAACATAGTTGTTTAAGAATGACAGGCACATCCACAAACGATGCACCCCATCTACCTTATGATGGAATCAATGCACAAAGATACGAAGCTCTCACCCTTAATTATACAGCAAGCTTTGAGTATTAGCTTAGATTAGACACTAGGCTCCTAAAAGGATCCCTATATACACACATACATGTACACATAACACAGTACTGTTTCCAGAGACAGATAAAACATAAATGTTGAATTACTTTTCATACTAAAGCTATAATAATTACTATTAATGCTAACAACATTAAAAGCATTGCGTTAGTATAGGCATAAGGCAGTATGCAAAATTATTTTGATGCAGTAAGAGGTAAACTGAATTGTCAATAATAAGAGATATTGCCCTCCAAAAGCAAATGCCAGAATCATCCCCACCCACCTGCAGATTTATATAAATTCACAAATATTTTGTCATATAAAAGTCCACATTAAAAAGGAGTAGAAAATGTTATATAGGCAGAACTGTTTCTAAAAAGAACTTCTTCACAACTTTTTGTACTGGGTGACAGCTGCTCTTTCTCTATTTTTATAGCCATCACACTGCTACATATTCTTTTCTCCTAAGCACTCAAAAATTCCTGTTTCATTGATATTTGCTGGACTGTTTTAATTCTTCTACAAAATCGCCTTTAAAATAGTCAACGTTTGGCAAGTTCAGTAGCAATGAGCCAAGTATCTTGCTGAAATTCATTTTCTGCATGTTCTGCTATAAAAAGTCCACAGAAGATTAAATTAAAAAAAAAAAAAAAAAAAGGCGAAAGGGTTAGGAACCTTAGCTTTTTCTTTAGTTTCTGTACCTTTTCACCATCAGAAACAGATGAAGTGAACAGAACATCCAGCACCAGTATGCTCCCAGACAGAAGCCTTTCTTCTGGACCTGTTATTTTGCAAGTATTTTCAACTCTTCAAAAGAATAGCGCCACAATTTGATGTTTATACAAATGTTACCACATTTGACTGTTTACATTATTGGATTTGAGGACATCTGGGCAGCTAGCTCCTGCAACTTCACTGATCAAGAACAGGGCTAACAAACCGGGATTTTTCCCCTGCTTTTGAAGACTGGGTCAAGCATTCCTGTTTAGAAGTTGAATGGTGTCAGAATACATCTGGAATGAATGCAATTAAAATGGTAAGAGGCCAAAAGTCATTATCAGATCCTTAAATCTATGGATATTGTCACTGAAGTCACTGAAACTTCATAGACAATAAGTCTCCAAAAGAAATCTGATGCCAATATAAGAACCTGGACTGAATATACTACTTATCTACAGAATATACTACTGGGTTTCATTCTCCACATTTCTGTTCTGTATTAAGCAGACAAATTTAACCTGAAAAATAAACCACTGGATTGTTCTATATAGGCTTAAAAAAAATGTACATTTCTTGCATTACATCAAACTCATAAGACTTTTAGGACTATCTGAGCTTCTGTCCTTTGCCCTCCCCCTTTTTTAAGGTGGTAATCCTGTAACCCCCTTTTTGAAAACTGAAATAAATACTTTTCTGACAGGTGTTGGATTTTCCATATGTTCTAACATAGAAATCCTCAAATGTGCTTGCTATTTACCTAGTAGACACTTCTTAATTTTCCAGTATATCAAATCAGATAGATCTTGCTCAGCTAGAAAGAATTATCATTTCTAACATGAATCTACACAAGGTACCGTTTCTGGTGGAGAGTATCAGGTTATTAAGCAGTTGATAATGAAAAATAATAAAAGATGACAATAAAACAGGATGATCAAATCTAATAAAAAAATGGAAAACCTTCCCTGGAAGGCAGAATAAACATTCACCTGCGCTTTGCAAAGAGAATATTACAACAATGTGAGTTAATGTTATGCGTGCCCAAATGCACAAGCAATATGTATAAAACATGAAATAAGTAAACCCACTTGAAATAAAACTACTATATAAATGCCTAAAGGATAAATCTCCCCCAAAGTTTAAACCATAAACTCAACATCACACTCAGAAAACCTTCTCAGAAGTCAGTTGAGGGGAAGCAATCTGCATCTCGGATGACTCCAAGGCAGCAGAGTTCTTCCACGGCTGCTCTTCCAGAGACCCTCCCTGTGGGCTGCAATTTCTAATGAATCTGCACAAGTTGCTGATGCTCAGACACTCCTCCATGGCCCTGCTGTGCAGTAACGTAAGATAAACTTCACAGAATTAACAACCTTACCAGTTCTTCTCCTGAATAGGCAAGGAGAATAGACAAGTTCACCTCTAAAAATCAGACTCTCTACTGATACGAATATAAAATTGTCTCTTTCCTCTGTTTGCCTGAGAGGTTATCTTCATAGGATGGCAGCAGAATTATAAATGAAGAATGTGAACTTCAAGAACAGTACCTATTCTGTACTAACTCCCTGTATGAATTCTGTGCCAGGAACAGCCCATCTTTCCACAACCTTAGGTCTGTTTCCTTCCCCAACACTAGACCAAGCATGCTTACGTAGTTTCTCTACTTCAGCAGCAGGGGACTGCTGCAGACGCACATGTTGGGAATAGGCAGGAGGGAGGGTGCAGTAGCTATTCCACTGCTCCTCTCTCCCTTTCCAACTGCAGAACTTCTCCCTTGCTGCAGGAAAGGAGCTGGAGCCCAGTAATTCTGTTGAGGGAGAGACACATAAATACCGACGCTGTTCCAAACCTCCCACACCACTTGGTACATCACTTCCCATCACACGATTTAGAGCCTTAGGGACAAGCGCTCCTACAGCAAGACTACATTGGTCAGCAAGAGTTGGAGTATTAAAAAGCATTTACACTCCCCAAATCTTATGATGTCTTGGCCCCCAAAATAATAGCATCAGAGTGGCTGGTAGTCCTCTGACATGCTTTTTTAATACTATTGTGACAAACTCAGATGGCTTCATCAACCCTGCTAAAATACAATTTTTTCACATGTGTTAGCAAGCTAAGTCAACCTAAGGCAGGAATGTATGTTAAGCTGAATGTAAGTGTGAAAATGCTCCAAAGCATTTATATGCCTGAGGAGAGGACACACTAACAGCCCCGTGCCCTTTCCTTTTTTCACCAGTATCACATGCCATCAATAGACAATGACTGTTTCTTGCCCTCGAAATGTAATTACTTGTGGAGTCTTTAAGATTTCGTAGTTCACTATTCATCAGCCATTTGCTCACACCCCTTTTTGGCAAAATATCCTATCTTTGGATATTGGAGAAAGGACCTACAAAATGCTAATCTGTGGAAAAGATGCAGTATGATGGCTTGCTAAGGTTAGGAATGTTATTTAAATACTAACTGGGTGCATTTTCAAGAACACATTTGAAGTGTCAGCAAACAGAGAAAAGACTAGCTAAACAAAGTACAACTTTCACAATGTGAAAAGTTTTGCATTAAAATAACTTGAATGGAAAGATTAATTCTGAAATTTGTACATACAAAGCACTAGCAGTTGAAACTTTTAAGAACTCTTAACTACCATGACTTATCATCTAAGGAGATAAACTACTCTGATCATAGGTTGAGATAAATTATGTCTAACGGGGCGATCGACTGGGAACAGCATAAGTTAAGGAAAAGGCAAGAGGAGAAAGAGGGCAGATTTAGATTAGATATAAGGAAGAAATTCTTCACTATGAGGGTGGTGAGGCACTGGAACAGGTTGCCCAGACGAGTCATGGATGCCCCCTCCCTGGCAGCGTTACAGGCCAGGTTGAATGGGGCTTTGAGCAGCGTGGTCTAGTGGAAGGTGTACCTGCCCATGGCAGGGGGGTTGGAACGAGGTGATCTATAAGGTCCCTTCCAACCCAAACCATTCTGTGAAAATGCCCTGTATGTTCACACTGAGATCTTGTAACCTCAAAGCAGCTACACAGCTTTTTATATTAGCAAAATTATTGTCCATGTCAAAAGTACAACTAAAAAACTTTGCAATTAAATTGCAGCTTTTGCATTGACATTTAAAATATATTGCTCAGTATTCTGACTAGTTTCATGACCTATATGAACTGTACAGTATACTTTTGTTTCAGTGGTTGTAGGCATTTTTCGTAACCATTTACATGCACTGTGAAACTGCATTTTCTAGTTTGCAAAGTAGTAGCTCATTTTCTGTGTCCTGAGGCAATTAATTAAAACTGTTTAAGTGTAGTAGTGAGAGTTAACATTGTTTAAACATAATAGTGTGAGTCAGTCTTATGGTGTTTGTAATAACAAGTTTCCACATTATTTTTTCTTTAAGCACCGATATGAATTTTTTTTCTTTGAAGAGGAAATCAATTGTTCCATTCTGCAAATGAATCAGCATTTCTTTTATAAGTAGCTTTTTCTAGTCTTAACCAATTCATTTTTGTGAATTCCAGGTTGACTTTCCTGTAAACAACATCTTTCATCGTTAAAGCTTTAGTCCTGAACTTGCACTGCTTCTTGAAATTATAGTCCTTACAAGAAGATAAAGCATTTTCAGCTATGTAAATGTATTCCTAAAGTTTACCTTACAAGACAAAAGGTATTTAAGAAATAATTTGCTGTCTCCTTTTTTTATCATCTTGTTAGATAGTAATGAAAGACCATGGGTGTCTGTTTTCCAGGTCATCTCTGAAGTGGCTATTCTGACCTTTTTGGGTGTGCTTCTGTAGGCTATTTTATTTGCAATATAAATGTGTATTAAATTATGACCATAACTTTTTGTAAATGTATACAAATCTATTTATGTGCATGTACATGTGTATGTGTGCACATATCATAGTTTAATTCAAGTACCATTATGTCATGTGATCATCCTTCCTAGTATCTTTGAATTCAGTGGTTTATTTCAGTTAAATTTGATAGAGGTTAATCATCTTGAATAATAAATTTCTGATAAATTTCATGCAAATCAGTAGCCAGCAAGAGAAGAGATCCTACTAGCACCGTTGTAAAAAAGACTGAAGAAGCCACAAAAGACAGGTGGAATGAGTACTCTAAATAGAGGGAAATGGGGCATTTAGAGCTTACAACTCCATAGTTGTCAGGTGATCTAGTCATAAGGCAGAAGTTCCAAGGATTTAATCATTTGTGCTCCTCACAGAACTATTTACCCCTTTTTCTGAAAAAGGGAGGTTACTGTTATAATATTCATTGTTCAGATGTTTTATTCAAGTTTTGGGAAGATGGTCTTCTGTGTAATGAAAGGTGACAGTGTATTTCCCCTCACTTTATAGGACTTAATTTATCTACCAGTTACAGAAACAAGCTATCTAGCGATGACAGCTCCAAGATAAATGAAATGCTGTCTCATTTATTGGCTGATTTATTTATGCTCTGAGCCTTTCTCACAGTAGACTGTAACTTTTTTTGTTTGTAACGAACTACTGCATTGGAAGGGCAATGGCCGTTCTTTGAAGTAGGTGCTCAAACACATTTTGACTTAGCATGAGGCAAGCTTCACTGCATTGCTGGGATATGAAAGCAAGTGGTCTCACTGGTGTTTTATTTTGTGTTGTACCTATTCAGAAGTAGACAAATAGGTCACAGTCTATTCTTTTGGAGCCCTGAACAGTGAAATGGACAGCAGATAAAAGGATGTAGCAAAGAAGCTTGCTTTGCAGGGAAAAGATGATTTTTCATAGCATTTCTTTTCGCAAAATGACCAGAAAGCCGAAAGTTTTATTGACATTGATCCCCACTCATTTTCCTCACAGTTTCTTCCGATACTTCAAGTTATTTTTTTCCTCTCTAAGAAAAGTAACTTATGTATGAGTGAAGTGCGTTTTCATTGTATGTCCAAGTTCATGTTTTGTTTGCACATAAGAGGGTTTATATGTTTATTGTATATTATATATATGTATATTGTTTATATGTGTGCTGTCTATTTCAGCAGGGAGGTGATTTTTTTTTTTTAGTTAACAAGCTAACATTTATGAAGGAGAGGGTGAAGAAGGAAGAAAGACCCTTACTTAAAACTTGGCCATTTCCAAGACCAGTTATTAGAACAAAGACAACAGCAAAATCAATCTCCCAGTAAGTCTTACCTGTTTATGGGATACAAAGCTGGTATTGTAGGAGCGTAATTCTAACTGGAATTCTGCAAGTGTTTGCTTAGTGCATTGGCTGCATTTTTGCTAACAACTGGACATTTCCTTCTGGGTCTTTGCTTCCTATCACAAGTTATATTTAAGAGATTATCCAGGTGGCTTCTGAATGTCTCTGTATGGGAGACGTACCAGTAGTGAGCCTTGGACAACAGAGTCTCCTGCTGGTGCTGTCCATAGAAGCATGGTTGAACGGTTTTCTAGCCTCTCAAAACTTCTCAAAGCATAGAACAGTTTGAATAGCTGTTTGTTCCCTTCGGCACCTTGACTGTTTCCAGATACAGCAGCAGAAAATGATGCTTTGTTTCCCAAGGCTGTTAGAAAACTGGCAACTCAGTTCTCAGCTGTCATGGTGGGAGGTGTGATGGGAAGTAAACTCAGAATCCTGGAAAAAGTTGACTTGGAGTCCATGTACAGGAATATAAATCAGAAAGCAAGCTGAAGTAATTTCTGACCCATAACCTAATCAACAAGGAAGGCTTTCCTGAGTTTACTAGAGCCAATTTTTTCTTCAATTCTCTCTGCATGACTTACATATAAACTACTTAGACCTTTGGCTGGTGTAGGAATGTTTCAGTTTGGGATCAAATAGCTATTCTTGGCACAAATTACTTTGGAACAGTGTCTAGAGACAATGGTCTTTATGGGTGCATTGATATCACAGAAACAGCTTTCTCCTGGTAGCAGAGGAAAAAAAAAATACTATGAGATAAATGAAACCACACATTATCTGCTTCAGATCAAATTGGTGTTACTTGCTGCTTTTCCTTGTCTTGGTTTCAGAGAATTTGGGGATGAAAAGTGTAGAACTGTTTGCATGTCAGGAAGTTAATATTTAAAAAACCAAAGATTATCCCTGTTTGCTGTCTTTTATATAATTTTTCCACTTTGCATATGGATGGTGGGTTTCTTTTGGTGGAGTGAAGAAGGAATGTTCCTGAATTTGATCACTTCCATTTGATATAGTGTATGTTCCAGTTAGCCTTCCCAAATTTGTAGTACTTCTTATGTTAGCTTAAAGGAAGAGGCAGATTGTGTTCTCTTTCCATACAGTTTTTTGATTGGAGATGTGTACAACATAAAACTGCGATACATGCATACAGAGCTTCTCATGTCTGAGTAACTAATTACAGTTCAGGGGTTGAGAGTGACTGTTGAACATGAGGCTTCATATTGGAAATATGACAAAAGACTATGAAAATAAACATTCTGGGTTTTGTAATATTGACTCATATTATTCAATTTTCTTCTCTGCAATGTCCCTTTTTTGGCCATTCTAGTTTTAGCTTCTTCCTTCATGTTTTCTCAGAGCCAGCAGGAGGAATGTGAGCGCACAAGGTACAGACACTCTCTGTTACGATGTCTAACTTCACAGTGCATTCCTCTCAGGCCCAGCTCTGATGAGAAAATGGCTTAATATCCACAGCCTGAAGCTGGAGAGTGCCTAATAGAGGTGTAATACATAAATCTAGCACTTAACTTTAAATAACATTTTTTGAATTTGCCCAAACTATGCACATTTTTTTTTTTTCTTCTTCAGTAGATTTCCAAAAGTGTAATAAGTGGTTAGAAACTTTATAATGTGTTGTTGTATAACGTAAAGTATCAGGCTACTCAAAATTTGGGCTTTATTTGTAAATTACGCTGGACCAATAAATAAACCTGTACATACAGTTTTCACACACATTCTTTCTAAATTAAAATTTTGTAATTGTAAAATTAAGCTTATTTGTGAAGCTGTCACAAACAGCTTTGCAGCTGTATAGGTTTATGGTTTTTATTTTTGAGGGTCTTCAGAATAACTTTTGTATTAGTTATGTAGAGCACTTCCAAGTGCCTTAAATGCTAGCCTTTCTAAACATTTGACTATTTAGAAAATAGTGATGGGATTATTATTTTTACTCCTGCAGGTTATTTTGTGAGATCTTTTGTTTTCCTGCTCTGGGAACAACAGGATTTTGTCCCTGTAAGCAGTTACTCAATGAAGTTGTTACTAGATCTGAACTTTTGTTTACAGATTAAACAGAAGTGAAAAAGCTCAAAGCTTGCATTCCAAAACTGATGATTTTTTTTTTTGAGGGGTGCGTGGGAGTAGAAATTGTGCCATTTAAAATACAGAAAAAAAATCTATTACTTTGGCTGTTTACTGCAATATATTTAAGCATATAAACATTCCTTGAAAATCCCATGAAGTTTTAGCAAAGATCTTTTGTACATTTCTTTACAAATTTGTATCTCTTTTCCTGAGCTATGGTGAGCTCTGCATACTGTCATTCTTTTTCAATTGTAAACATAGTTTCGATACTACCACTTTTGCACCAAACGCTGTTTCTAAGCGACTGCTGACGTCAGTTGTTGCAGCACAAGAAGGTTTGTGTGTTTATCTGCTGTGGGCAGACTCGTAGAAAAGACGAAAGTATGTAACTAGATTAGGCCAAAGAAATTGCTCCTTTAAATAAGCACACATACTGTTTGCAATGTCATACTTTACTTTTTCTGTATTTTATTTTCATTAACCGTTGTATCTTCCATTGCATGTGTCACAGTATCTAGTTTGCAGGAGATGATAAGGAGGGGTATATATTCACTTTGCTATGGCTTTAAAGGAGTAGCCTTTTTTCTTCTTTTCTATAGCAGAGTTAGAATGAGAACTTAAACGGAGTGTGTGTTGTAGCGTAGAGCCTGCACCTACCTGATCTTAAGCTTAGAAATAGGACTATTAGAAATTAAAGCAGGCATACAATTTCCAGTTCAAGGTAAATGTATTTACTTAGAGATTTTTGGCCAGAGTCTATACATCTGGAAAAAATGGAATGATACTCTTGGAATATTTTGCTGCATGCCTTTGTGTCCAACAGGGTTGGAGTGGAGCAGGCTTAATAACCTGTGTGATTTCTTTTTCTGTCCTTGATTATACTTGTAGTACATCCACATTGGATAAAAATTACCTGTAGAAAAAACTCTTTGTATGAAAATCTTTTTATGAAAGTAAAAGAAATAGTAGAGGCACTGCAGTCATGGCAGGCCAGAGTGAAGCTGAAGAGTTTAGAGGAAGTAGTAGTACCGGATGGGTTAATAAGGTAGGAAGAAAAATGACAAGCATAGAATCTCTTCTTCAGCTGAAGAATAGAAGCAGCAACTTTCAGAATTAAATAAAAGCTGAGAACAGTTCCTCCAAACTAACTTAAATGAGATTAAAATTTAAGAAAATGCCTGTGGGACATAGGAGGACATTAGCAAGCATAAAGGTGAAAAGGTCAAGCTAAATAAAGTCTGCTTTGAATGTGGTGATTGTGATGATTTTACTGGTCTTGAAGTCCACATCAATCGTTTTACGTTTCCTATAGTGTTAGATTATGCTGTCCAGTATGGCCTCGGAAACCTTGAAGGTTGGAGACTGCACAACCTCTCTTGGCACTCTGCTTCGCCTTGTCCCACTGCTTCTCTGTCCTCATAGCAAGAATTTTTTTCTGTATATCTAGTCTGAGCTTCTCTTGTTTCAGCATTGCCTCTCATCTTCCTTGTACACGCCACTGGGTACAGCCTGGCTTTGTTGTCTTGATGGCCTCCTGTTAGACACTGACAGGCTGCTGTTAGGTCCCCCCAAAAGCCATCGCTTCTCCGGACTGGTTGAGACCAGTTCCCCCACCCTCTTCTCGCAGGGTAGGTTCTCCAGTCCTGTAGTCATCTTGGTGGTCCTCTGCTGAACTTGCTCCATTTTATCGATGTCCGGGGGAGCCCATACCTGGACATGCTGTTCTAGGTACGAGCTCACAAGAGCTGAGCAGAGGGAGCAGTGATTTCCCTTGGTCTAATGGCTGTGCAGCTGTGAATATAGACCAGCATTCTGTTGGTTACCTTTGCTGCCAGGGCGCACAGCAGGCTCGTGTTCAGCTGTTCATCGTTTTCAGAAGAGCAGCTCCCAGCCTGTGTTGTTGCAGGGGACTCTTCCTTCCCAGGTGCAGGGCTGCGTGTATGTATTTCCTAAGACTCCTATTCATTCATTCTTCCATGCTTTCTAGGTCCCTCTGGATGGCAGCCCTGTCCCTGCCTGCACTGTCTGGTTCCCCCAGTTTGGTATCATCTGTAAGCACGTCTTGTAAACTTTAATCGTTCAGAAGAACATAGTGGGTTTTAATTCAGATTAATACAAGTTAAATAGCTGCAGGTACTATTACTAATTTGCCCTTACTTCTGCTTCTTCTAGGTCTTTATTTTATTTTCATTCTATTTAACCACAATTTCTTATTATAAGAATCTTTTCTCCAGCTTTCAGTAGCAACTGTAGAGTTAGGAAATGACATTTAATTCGGTAAACTTTTTTTAACAAATGGGGAAGTTACTAGTGAGTTTCATTAGTATAAAAGCATAAAAATGGCTCAGATTGAGAGTTTATTTAGTTTAGTATTCTGTCTCTAATCTCTGATCTTTGTCTAAGGTCATGTTTAACATCTGTTCTTATCAGTTAAATATCTGTCACATCCTTGACTTGAAGGTGTCATATTAAACAAATTTTTTGGGACCAAAAGATGGATTAGAACTTTTTCTGTCTATCCTGTGCATCTGCCTGTTATTGCAGTGTCTCCAGAAGCCGCACACTAAGGGAAAAAAATCAATAAAACCAGTAATCGTAAGTTGCTGCTTACCATCTTCCTGTCCATTACAAGGGCTAATGTGCAATTAAATGCATTAAAGATCATGGGGGGAAAAGAAAGTAGCCATAATCAGAGGCCGATGGGAGGATAAAAATATGATAACATGATACTCTTTTTTTTCCCATACCACCTTCCTAGACTGTCCCAGCTTCCACCTGTTTTCAGCTCAGGGGACTTCCTAATGTGGTTTAGCTATCTAGTTACAAGTGCCTGTTCAGTCTCCCTTTCAATGTATGGGCACTTCCTCCTCTGCCCAGTTTCCCCCTGAACTTGTTTAAACTTCTTGCATCCACAACTTCCTTTGATAAGGCAGGTTACTTGCTGCCTGTTAATGAAGAACTGCTTCTTTCCGTTTTGGACCTGGCTCATCCTAGTTCTTTCTAATGGCTTCTGGTTCTTGTGCTGTAAAAAAGTAGTCTGTTGAGTTTAACTTTCTGCTGACCAGTTCCTTGGGCAGAATTTGCAACAATCATGAATTCAGTGTAGCAATATGCATGACACCTAGCAGTGACAATAACTAATTTGTTTAAAAATTATTTTAAGGTGATTTGAGAGACCAGCTTGATATGTCTTTGTATATTTTTAGACTGAATATATTGCAGTAATACATAATTTTGTTGTCTCCTGGAGTTTGATAACTGTCTGCCATTAGGATTTTTTGTTGCAGGATGATGCCACTCAAAGTTCTTCCCAATGATAGCAGATGTTCTTGTACAAAACACCTGGAGAGAAATGAAGAGCAGAAAAAGCCGCTCAGAGAAACGATACCGTGCTATTATATTCATTTCCTTTTGCAGGGGAAAGTTGTTGCTTCTGTATTGTGTGAGACCAGTTGGAATTACTATAACTGTCTTTGCACACTTCCAGAGAAATGGCTGCATCTTGGATATATGGTTTGGGTTTTTAGAAGTATTTGTTCTGCAGGTTCTGCTCTTGTTCACAGAGAGCAAACTTTGTATGTTTGTTTTGTTTTTTTTAAATAAATGGATTATTCAAAAAATTATCCTTTCAATGTCACTGACTTCAGAAGGCAGCCACAGAAGGGATCCCAAAATACAGTTTTATAGACAGAGAAAACGTCACACTTTCCGTGTTAGGTCATGTGTTAACAGCAAAAACAACAACAAAATATCTTTTAAGAAAGGAACTAATTTTTTATGACTTATGATCTTATAACAATACTGTTTGAAATTTTGAAAGCTGTTGCTCTGAGATACTATTAAAATACATTGAATTTCTAGAATTATTTTTTAAAAAATGAACCTATTTAATTTGTTAAACAGTTTAAACAGTTACTATAATCTCTCCTTGAATTAAGGGTATAAAACATTAAAATGAAATTTCCAAGAACACCTGTGAGTTAACCATAATTATCTTAAATTGAGACAAAGCAAGAGACTTTTATTACATTTCCTAATTGCAGTACACCCTATAGCAACCATTCTTGTCTCGGGTTTCTTAGTTACCATCCTGTATGTTCTATCAGTTTGTGAAACTATAACTGGGCTCTGATCCAAAACCTCCTCTCTGTAAATTTATAATAGACAAACCGAGAAGCATTTGTCTCTCGACTTGCAAGAAATACTTGTTCTTTATAACTTTTTGATAAGTTATTTGCTGGATTATTTTTAGCAGTCCAATGTTACTTTTCAAAAAGTTACATTTTTAGTGCGGCATCATAATATATGAAGCTGCATTATTCTGTCATCTAGGCTTTTTTAATAGGTTTTCAATACAATTTGTAGGTTTTCAATCATCTTAAACTGGCAAGCACAGTTTTAAAATTTTGAAACACGGTGTAGAGTCAACAGAACTTTTCAGAACTCTTTTGCTCATTTACATAGGAAAATTAAGTTTTAATAAGGAAATGGAATAAATTGGGAAGACGTGTGATGTTACTATGAGATGTTGGAAATGGAATAATGCTTCACTGATAATTGGCTAACAGATTTTGTTCTTTTGCTCATTGTTTATACAAAGATTATGAAAATATAAATTTGATCTAACTTTGAGCCTGTAAATTTCTTCTTCCTACTTTTCATTTGACTTTTGCTCTTATTGCAAATACACAATTAATCAAGTACAAAGCTAGTGTCTTCAGAAAGATCCTGAAAGGCTAGGAGACTTCAAGAGATATAGCTTGATTTTTGGCTAGCATGTGTTATGCAGTAATTAATAAGAAGGTTGGTTGGTAAGGTGCGTTTCTAAAGTTACAAATTAAATATATTTTTACTTAAGCAGTGAAGATGCTTTTTGTCTCTGTAGCCCAGAACAAATACTTCTATGAGGGATAGCTCACATATGGCTGCCAAAAAAAGAGAAAAGGTTTGCAGATAAACTAGACCTGATGTCCGAAAGAATTAGTTTCGACTCAAATATGGCAATTTCTAATATAGTCTTTGGAGGCAATTTGGACACAGGCTTGACTTTGTGATGCCCTTTTGAGTTGTTCTTTTTAGGAGGCAACCACTTTAACATGTTTTTCCTGAGGTGGATTCATAGCATATTCTGTGAAATACTAGTTATTCTTTTTCTGCTCTTCGTAGCTTTGCCTCGTTGCCTAATTTCAGAAACTGACTGTTCTTTTTGGCCAGATTGATTCTCTTACATGTTGTACAGCAGTGGTACCCAAACTACTTGGGGTGGCTGATGGTAACCACCCCACTTTGGGTTACAGCAATTGCAAGGGGAATTCCATCCCTGATGTAAAATATAACTGCTTGTTAACATTTGGAGTTCTAACTCTAGCAGATGAGGCTTGAGATAGAGATTATCACAACACGGGAAATAAAATTGCCAACTACTCCTTTTGGTATAAAGGTAAGATGGGGATACAGCATAATGTTTATTCTTTCATAGAAAACATCTACTATTAACAGGAGTCTATGACCTCTTCATGTTCCTTTCAAACAGAATTATCCTAGAAGACTATGTACCTGTTGGTGTGAAATTTTGTGTAGACATAGCTAACTAGTTCAGGTACTGCTGAGGGTATGTTTGCAGTAGCACATAATTCTTCTCAGGCTGTGAATCCTGGGAAAGGAGCTGAGCAAGTATTTAAGCACTGAGTGAATGTTGAACTCTAGCCACTGTGGCTACTGAGCTAGTACTACCACAGTTTTTTAGCTTGTAGTGCTCTAGAAAACATAGAGGAGTTTTCTAACACAGCCCGTACTGGCTTGTATGAATGAACTAGAAACATCTCAGTACTTTTGACTACTACTTATGTCATTGTAGAAATAGGCCAGACAACTTCATATGTCCCATCTTGCTTTTCTTGGGATTTAAACTTGCAAAAACTAGAGCGTGCCTTATTACTTTAACCAGTAGCTCAAACAGTCTGTTAGCTTACCATGTTAATGTAAACTTACCAGAATGTATTAAATCCATGTTTCAAAAGGTGACGGGAGCAGACTAAATGTTTAGTGTTCTGAAACATGCATTTTAGATGCCTGTAGTATGTTCTCACTGTATAGCACAGCAGTCATAGCAATGATGTGTTCAAATCATATGCCTTTAAATATCATTGAAATGTGAAAAATTCTTCTACCATGATATAAATCTTAAGTTGCACTGATGTTTAACTTAGGGTTTTGGTTAAATCTTGTGAATTTTGGAGGAAACTGTTCGTATACTTTAATGATATGTTGCAGTGCTCTCTGACTGCAGCATTAGTTGCCTTTAATGTTAGTGACCGAACTCTTCAAAAATTAAAACCTGTTGTTGATATTTTTAATGTAGTTCTCTTGTCTCCAGGCTGGTATGAAACCTTTGTTGATTTTGGATGCTGTTGTTTAATGCTGCTGAAGTAATTCATGATAGAATGAGCTTTGAAGTATATTTTGCTTAAAAGCATGAGTCTGTGTCTTCCTTTTGAGAAGCCTGTTATGTATGGGAGAATTGTCAGAAAGAAGTGATACCAGATGATTCTTGTCCTTCATTAGATTCCTTCAGCAAAGTATGTCATGTGTAATTAGTAAACTACATACATGATTCACATTAGAATTTTTAAACTGTTTTACTCTGTAAGCACAAAATCTATTTTAAAATTCTTGGTTTGTGAATCATATCAAATTTTGTTGTCTTTCATGAACAGATTACAGGTAGATTTTGAACCCACTGATCTTTACTTTAACTGCTAGTACTTGAGCTAAAGAAATAATTCTGAAATCCCTCTGTAGACCTGTTCCTAGAAAAGATTTTATGCACATTTACCCAATTAATTAGTGAATCTTGGGGTTTTTTTGAGTGAAGAACCATGCAGCAGAGGAACCCAGAGTAGGAACGGTGCTGGATCCCACAGCAAGCTGAGATTTCAGAGCTTAAATAGGTTAGCACCTGGTAAGGCCCTGCTAGATGTCACTCTCCTCCATTAGATTTAGGTGCTACAGTGTCTTTTGTGACTTTGATTTTAAAGCTTGTTAATAGCTTCATTAACTATTATAGGTGTTGAAGCAGCTGTTTGATGCACTAGACCACTAAGAAATCATAACTAAACATTCTGTAACAGAAAAATGTGCTTCTAAGGTCTACAAGAATTCATCATTGCGTGAGTAGTATACTGAATTTATGTTATAGGAGTTTAAAAATTGAGTAGTCCCTTACAACAGGCTTTATCAAGAAAGTTAGAAATTAATGGTGGTATTATGAGTAGAAATAACACAGTAGAAAAGTTTGCAAAAACTATCTTACAAACCAGTCTGAACAAAAGAAAGAACAATACTGTGGGGTTTTTACAAGTTGTCATCTATGTGTTTAATTAAAATTAGTGAAAATCTCACAAGTCTAAAGAGTCCAGGTAATTGTAAATTGTTGGTTGATATTGAGTTGAAATTAATATCAATATTAATTTTAGCTTCTAAATAAAGAATGAGCTACATATGACAGTAAAAAAAAATTAAAATCTTGAAAGCTACAATGAGTATCTCTTCACAAAGCCGTAGTGTGCAATGTCAATACTGTCAAGAGTTATTACTGAATATTGAAGTGGATGGCTTATGTGAGTTAAAACAATAAATGTTTTGTGCAGATAATGTGGATATGTCTTCAACTGAGTATACAAGTATATGTATGAATAATTATGGAAGCTCTTGCAGGTGCTTGTCTGTTCCTCTGCTGTCAGCTTAGAAATCAGATAAATAGCTAAGAATTTTTTTAAATGTTTCAACAAGACTTTTTCTTCCTTCAGAGATCTTGTGTTTTGTGGCACCTTAAGAATTTTATAACTACATTAATTAAATATATCATTATGTAGATTTAGATTTTGTGTGAGTGTGGGGTGCTCAGATTAAACCTTTAGATACCATCAGTGATTGTTTATTGAAGCAGCCAGTCACAGAAACCAGAAAAGGAAAAGCAACTGTCAACTTCTTCCTGAAAAATATTTAGGATCTGCTTCAAAACAGTAATCAGAGTGCATCTCCGTAATGATGATTGCAATTCATATTGGAGGAATGGAAACAAGAAGATCTGTCATGCTTGTGCTTAAATGGCAAGTATATCAGTCAGAAAAATTGTTAAAATAAAAGGGGAAGGTAAATAAAGTAGAATCCCTGCAGGTGGCATAGAGACTATTCAAAGACATCGTACTGGAAACTTGAGAGAAATGCATGCATTTATCAAAACAAGATAGAAAGATAAAAGGAAAGAAGCCATGATTAAACAAGACAGTAAATAATGCTTACAGGAAAAAGTAAGCATTCTTGAAAAAAGTTGTATCTAGAACAGACAGGTTAAATGTAGTAGTCCAAGGCAGACAAAAAGTAATCTGAAGACAACTTGTAGAAAATATAAAAAATTATTAGTAGTATTTGTTCAAATGCATTAGAAGCCAGAAGCCTCCCAGAATGCCTGTAGGACTGGTAGGTTCTCGGAAATAGGAGGAGTGTCCATATAAGATGAGGCACAGCAGAAAAGATTCTTTTTGATAACGTTTGCTGTGGGAGAACCTGGAGAAAATTCCTATGCTGGAAGTTTACAGGCAGTGTTTCGGAGGGTTTAAGTCAATTTTAAATGTTGTAAAAGAAACTGGGTAAAGGAAATACAGCAGAATGTCAGGACCAGATGACACACGCCCAAGGTTCTTGAGAAACCTGAGGATGAAATACCTGATTGCTGAATGTAATGTGCAGCTTTTTACTTAAAATTGATTAGGTCCCAGCTGACTGCAAGTTGGCTGATGTCATGTCACTTTATGAAAGTTCCCAGGAGAGCTCTAAAGAACTGTTGACCGATAATTATGACTTTCATAGCAGGCAAATTGGGAGAAATCATAACAAACATTAATGTTGCTTATTTCAGAGAAAGGTGCTGTTTTGGGGAAGAGTAAACACTGCTTTTGTTAGTGAGTCTTGCATCAAACAAACTCGCAAGAATTTTTTGAAGGAACCGGCAAGTTTGTAGAAAATAAAGATACCATCTGATATGGTCAGCTTAGATGTCTAAAAGGCAAGGCTGGAAAGGGCAAGAGAAAGAGGTAACAGGGCTAATCAAAGCTATTGGAAACCCTTTTATACAAGGCACTATGAGGGCTGCTGTGGGGGAAGTTAACTCCATCCCAGCCAGACCCAATACAGTGGGCTGTGACTGCAGCAGAGAAAGATAGCTATAGGGAGGATATGACGGTGGTCTGTGAAATCGTGAAGGGCAGAGAGCGCCATAAGAGGCTAGGGGTATCAGCTGTTTGAGCCTTCTTGAGATGTTGTGTATTTTAAGCTATGAAGCATCTTCCTGCAAGACATGTAGATGCCAGAAGTTTCAGGAAGAAAATTAATTGACAGCAATTAAATACAGTGCCACTTTGAGGAAGCACTAGAGCTGCAGGTTGCTGGATACTTGGAAGGTTCAGGAGAGCAGATTTTTTATTTCTGCCGAGGAATCTTCTGGTGACTTGTCAAAGACAGGATACTAGGATAAGGAGGTTTGTGGTCTGATCCAGTGTATTCTTGTATTCAGTGTATTCTTGTTTAAACCAGTTAGGACACTGTCTGTTACTTCTTGTATAATTTAAGTGGGTATTCTTGATTGCAAGTACATACAGAAGAAGAGGGAAGAAAGCACAGGTAAATTAACAGTTTTAAAATCATAATATGTTTGTTTTTCATTTAATCAGAGGTTCTGATGTTAATTTATTATGTTTTTTTGAACTTCCATGAATGAAAATAACAGTAGCTGAATTCCCGATAAAACCCTACTTTATTTTAACATAATTATAAAGAATCTTTTGGCTTGTATTCCTAATGACGAATAACTAAATTTTTCTCTCGGAGCAAACTGGAGTTCAAAAGTAGGCTACACAGTTATCTGTTACTGTAAATTTGCTACAGAATTCCATTAATACTTTTACAAAATACTATTCTGTAGATTTAAGTTCTAGATCTAATGTTTAATTTTGCCAACTGTTCCCCCTCTCAATGTTTAATCATGTTTTTTCTTTTATCTTCATTGGTTTACAATCTCTGCATAACCCAAACCATGAAGAACTTGTAGAGGGAAAAATGAAAGTTACCTTCTTCCAGTTACAGTTCTCAGAAATTGATTCTGAATATTTATACTGTTTGTGCACCTTTCACTTTGTCACCTGAATTACCAGTTATTAGGATTTTGAAGAACTGGAACAATTTGATTTGATTGGAGTACCAAAGGCAGGGGCAGCTGGTGTATGTGAGAGTCCTTCAGCAAGTATTGATTTCAGGAATTGCTTTTATTTCATGTATTTTGTTAGCATGAATACATGGAGTCCCTCTTGAAGAACTCAAATTACAAGTATGTAAACTTATTTTTGTGTAATGCTATAGGTAATGAAAATGTAAAACCTGGACTGAATATAGACATATTTGAGTAGAAATTTGTGTGGTTTATTTTTTTAGCTCTGCACATAGACGGACATAAATTGTTAGGTTAGATATGTGGTTCTGAAGTGAAACCAAACTTTTATTAAGCCTGTCTAGCCAAAACTCGTAAATTGATTTCTAAGTTATGATCTAGCTTGCCTTTGCTTCCTTTTTCCAAAATGAAAACTACTAACTTGGGAAATGGACTGAACTTATTATTTCTTTCCTTTTCCTTTCATTGGTTTAAGACCAATGTTATCTTAAACTCCTCTGTTGTAGGACAAGACCAGAAATTTAAGAGAAATGTCCTTTATGACAAGGATATGTGTATTGTTATCTTTGTGAAAATCTGCTTTCACACCAGCTATGTTTTTTAAATGGTATTTTGCGTATGCTCAGTAGAACTTCTTTTATCTTTATTGCACAGCACCTGAAGATTCCACCACAATGCGTACGATGCTGTCTGAAATGGACTTGGCCTATAGTTTCAGCTCTGAGCTTGAGCTGTGCCCCAGAACTGAACAGGAGGATGGTTTCTTCTGTGCTTTGTCTTTCCCTTGCCTTGTGTTGCTTAATTTGGTTGCAGTAGGGATAAGAACTGGATGCAGATGTGGGGAAGAAAATAAATTAAAATGTTTTCGTAAGCAGAATGGAAAAAGTTGGTCTGAAGAACAGGAGGTTGAAATGGTACTTTGAACTTGAATGAGAATGGTATACTTTTGTGTCTGGACTGTTGAGATTGACATGCTAGACAAGGAGGTTATGGTGAGAAGCTAGAGAAGTAGACATAGCTGGAGATAACTGAAGAATGAAACTGGGATAAGGAGCTAAGGGATGGGTCTGGATTAATGCTGGAAGGGACGAGGCTGTAAATCTTATATTCAAGAGAACAAACAGAATGCATATGATTTTGCAAGCTTAATCATATAATTCCATACTGCTCTCCTGTGTCATTTTCCCCGCCTCCCCAACTCCTGAAATTTGTGGTGCATCACAGTGAATAATGAGAGATTTTATTGTTTTATGTCTCACTGTAGTTCCCAGCTCTCCGTGCCCCCAGATAAGTGTAAAGAAGGAGTCAGAGGTCAGAAAAAAAGAAGAGGTGGGTTTAGGCTTAGGCTTGAGGCAGTTGAACATTGCATTGGAGAACTGAGTTTTATTCTGGCTTTGTCACTGAAATTTCTTTGTGTGTGTGAGATCCTTGGTGAGTCACTCAAATCTGATTTTTCCCAAGTGATTACTAATTGTGTGTGCTGGGTTTGTTTTGTTTTGTTTTTTGTGGTTTTTTTTGAGACTATGGATCTGATTTGCAACAATTGTAGCCACCCTTTGCTGTAGCCAAAGACTATCAACTGTACTTTGAATGCCTAAAATCTATGTAAGTGGTGAAAGAAACTGAAAATTCAGTTAGACATTCAAATTTGGCAAGATGATTTTTAATTATTTTTATCTGAGTTACTAATCAGTAAAGTACTCCAGTATTTTACAAGCATTTTATAACTAATTTTGTGAGAATGTTTGTGAATACTCAGGTGTTACCATGGTAAGCATTATACCAAAGCCAGAAGTAAAAAAAACACCAAGGTTGAGTGGTTTTAAACTGCATTCCACAAGTATGGGACCATATGCTGAACAATAAAGAAGCACAGAACTGTGCTCTCTCTCTGGACCTGATCCGTTGTCGCTCAAGAGTGGCAGCTCACACTTCGCTATATTCCTTGTTGACGGAAAAAATTTCTATCTCATTTACCCAGCTGTAAATCCCTTAGAACGAAATCTTCTTAGTATACTGACAATGAGTGTGTTTGGTTCTTATCTATTTATACACACATTAGCGTGATTTTTTCTAAACGTAATTATTACGTCAAACTTGAGGCTAGCTTATGAGACTGAGAATTTAAGAGATAATTTTATACATTGAATTTTGAAAAAATGCTTTCCATTCGCTTGAATCAGTGATGACGTACTGCCACGTGTCACCAAAATGGAATGTGACGGCTAATTAATTGTTCCGCAGTAGAGCAAGTTCTGTCAGTCATCAATTGAAATTGTTTATAATACATCAGCTCATGGCAGTCGTACTGCGATCCTAAAACATTAACCTCAATATTTTTAATGTCTAGAGCACTGTGAGTGCTGCTTGTATACTATATAACTCTGTTACAAATATATATATGTATATTATACTATACATTAACTGTATAGCAGATTTTTGTAATTTTAATTCAAATATTGGAGTTTTATGTACAGTAAAGTACTGTGGTGCTTTTAAGAAACCTGCATTTATGCTTTACAGTTTTGCTTGAAATGTTACAATACTGATAGCCCACACTTCACTTCCAGTGTATGTGACTATGATAAAGCCTTTCCTTTTCCAGCAATCATTTATCTTTTTCTCCAGGCTGGATGTGTTCAGAGAAAATAATCATTGTAGATAATTAAAGATCTGCAATAAATTCTGTAGTTGATAAGGCTTCTTAAGACCTATGCCTTGTTTTTGTTTCAGGGTTGAATGAGGAGAAAGGATCATTTTGCAATTGTAATAGCTGAATGACAAAGAATCCTTGTGATACAGTATTGTTATGCTGATAACCAATCTATTTCAATTGTCTTTCTGTCTTGGTCTGTCTTTAAAATATTTATTATAATAATTTGATCTGTCTTGGAGAAGATGGAGAATTTTTTTATTTAATAACATTATAGAAAACTCATTAGAAAATTAATTTGTATTCTATTCACAGTTTGGAAGGTTTACGGTAAAGAACGTATGAGGTCACACTAAATGCATGGAATAGAAAGAAATACTGAATTGTTTCCTTACTCAAAATGGCCTAAGTTAACCTTTTATCCCATAATCATTTAGACGTGTGGGTGGGTGTGTTACTATCACCTGGCTAGTTTGTGATACATCAGCTGTTCTGCGGTAATTGCCAATGGATTTGCTTTTATTTGAAGTATAGTAGTATATTCCCAGTGTGTTTTCTCTGAGGAGTGATAACTTGAAGAATTTAGTTTTTTAAAAACAGTAAGAAGCTTCAGATGGAACAGCTGAAAAGTAGCAGGTTGCACCATGCTAATTGCCTAATGGATGAGTCTGAGAGGGCCTAATGGTTAGAAAAATGTCCCACTTCACTAGGGTGGATTCAACTCTACCTGAAGCTGCAGCAATTCTCATATCTTGAGTTATGTAGTATCAACCTATTTCTACCAGTTGAGAAACCAGGTAATTCACATTTCCTGGAGTTAAGAGGTATATATATTGAGAGCTTCAGATTTATCAGATTGCTTTGAAAGATTGTAATAATTTTAGTGCTTTTATTACTTTATTCATAACTTCCAAGAATTTACTTTGCACCTTCTTTACAATACTACAAAGAAATGTCAGCTACTGCTTGCACAGAAGATGTAAGAATGTTAAATGGGTTGATTTAATTTATTACAACATTAATATTAGGAACCTTAACATTTATCTTTGGCTTGAGTACAGGTTCAGATAACACAATTTCTGTCCCCTTGATTTGACCCAATAGTTTCACATGCTGACCTGACAGTTTTAAGCTGATGATAAAGTTTTCTTGAGCTGTTTTTTTTTTTTCTTCAGAACATTTCACCATTTTACACGTATTCTGAAGATTTAAGTTGAAATTGCTGAAGTCCAACGAATGTCTGTCTCCACTGCTGTGGCAGGCAATTTCTGTCCTTTACACCAGTGGCATCCAACTTTTTCTGATCTGCATGTGAAAAACAGTCTCCCAGCCTTTCATTGCCTATACAGGTGTAAACGTTCTGCTCGCTTGGAATTGCGGGATTTTATCTGCTCATTATGCAGTGTGCTGGTTTCTCAGCACTTTAACTTCTTTTCCTTTCCCACCAGCCTATAACAATTTGGTTCAAACATTTGCATGTTAATAGTATAAAAAAAGTCAAATTTGCATCTTTTACCCACCAGTAATCGTTTTCTGTACGCACTGATGATGCAGTAATGAACCAGTTATGAGAGGGCAACTCATGAATATAAATAGTCCCATTTTACAAGTATTTTGCCAAGGTCAGGGGGAGGGAGGAGGGAGGTCAGAACTAGCTCCTTAGTCACAATCACATCTGGAGCTGAAACAAACTCTTTCTTTGTCTGTAGAAATTTGGCAATGTTTTAGGGTTGCTGGAGTTTAGATGCTAAAATCTGGGACAATGGCAGAGAATTAAATTGTGCATACAGAGATTAACTGTGCATGGAAAGTACAATTTATCATCTGCATAATAACCACTTTTTCTGGATTCCCCATAGCCTTGATTTCTGCATATTTGGAAAAACAACTGTTACCACAGAAATACAGGAAAAACCATAGTCTACATGCTTTTCATATGGCATTAGATTTGACTACTAGAACATAACATCTTAATTATACAGGACATCTGGCAATCCTATGAGGTTCAGTCTGCATTTTTCCCTCATCACAGAAGAAATATTAATGCATCAGCAGAAGTATTCTTTGGATACAGTGATTATTGTTCAAGATAGAACTACTGGCACTTGGTTTTGACCTCTAAACTTGTTTCCGCTTGGCAGTGGCTTTCAGTATTGTCCAAGTGCAGACTGGTGTCTTCTCAAATAAAAAATATTTTTGCTTTCTCTTTATCTGTCAATCTGTCCACTTAAGTAGTCTCTGTTATCATAATATTATAGAATGCAACTTACAAATTGCCTCTGAGTGGGGAAAAACAAACAAACAAACCAAAACCACATGTCTGCAGGTTCAAAAAAGGATGGTGCTTATTGGATTCTTTTTGCAGTTTCTCAGTTTAATATGGATTTTAAGGAAACTGTCTTGGGAACATAAGCTCTTCAAGGAAAGAGGGCATGGGTTGTCTTAAAAAAAAGTTAGCAACTCAGGACTACAATAAGTGTATATTATTGCCACAAAGAACACCGCAGCCAAGGGACATGGTGGTGGACACTTTCTAGGAAGTGTTTTCCAGCCAAAATAGTCTCCTTTTTTATGTATACTTTTTTTTGTATATTTTTTCTTCCATATCCAACATGTCAAACTGATGGAGTACATAAACTTTTTCTATAATTACTGACCAATCTTGTAGTTTCACTGAATAAATATTTTAGATTTGACAGTTGTCATTATACATAATCAGTCTGGAATAATGCCATAAGGAGGAATCACTGAATGTATGCTTGAGGAATGAGATCATTGGCCCTTAGCTATCAGCTGATGAGTAAACCAAGCATTGTGTCCTCATGCCCCCTGAAACATTCCCACAGGTTTGAAGTACTGTTTGGATATGAGACTTAACACTTTACGAATTCAAGGCCTTTTATGTTACAGTTCAGTGTAAAACTGTGGTGCCGTATAGATTCGGGAAACCTGAAGTACTTTTAAATTACCTAATGGCCGTAGTGATATGTGTCTGAAATGACAGAGTTGTGGTAGAAGGCTTTAAATGTGTTTAGTTTTTTTTCTGCTGCAGCAGAGTAGGAATGGTTCATAACCCGCTGTTATCTGAGCTGGAGTGAAGGCAGGAGCAGCGTTAGCTTCCTGTGGGCATCATCTGCCCAGTGCAGTAGCCTTAGCACATTACTGATGAGTCCAGAGAGAGCATTAAGCTACATGAGTCATTTGATTTCTGGTATCTGAGACAGTTTGTCAGAATGGTAGCTTGAAAATAGGATACATCCTTAGACCTTTAGAAGTTTCAGATGATAATACTCTTTGAATTTAGTGTTCAGTTGTTGCATATAAAGTTATGACCAATATGGATGTTACAGCATGGCGATACCCTCAGTAATATCAGATGCTGTGACCATTTTGAAGTAGGAAATCTTTTTAGGAACTTCTTTGGGAAGGGTGTTATTAGCTTCCAGAAAGGTTCATTCAATGATGAGAAAGCCATAGTGTGAACCATGTGGATCTAATAACTATAAGCCATCAAGTAATTTTTTTAAAACTATTTTGGATCAATGCAACAGATAGTGGAAGAGGAGTGGTGGGATGAGATATCGGAATTTTTTATTAAAATTAAGAAGTCGATGATGGAAAAATCAGCCTGTAGGCTTTTTCTGTGTATTTTCATACCACTGGAAATGTCTATTGGTTGCATTTGTTTTATG
>Ga0181612_115687_pt1 | contig 35699 bp, 19 predicted proteins | sample HoacroProtozoa21_FD_119630 | JGI IMG/M metagenome (GOLD analysis project Ga0181612, IMG submission 119630) | Hoatzin crop microbial communities from Cojedes, Venezuel. Combined Assembly of Gp0051906, Gp0051904, Gp0051908 | reverse complement strand
TCTTTTCTTCATGAAGAGTACCAGTTGCATTGTTAGTCATTGCCTAAATGTTGCATCCTTATATCTTTGCATGAAAAATCTTATCATGAAGACATTCTCTACTCTGTTAGACTGCTATACATTATCTTTTCCCATAAAGACCAAGTTTCCTAAACTCTTCAGTTGCCTTTGTAGATTTACAAAACCATGTCTAGATGCAAACTGGAGAAAACTGGAAATGTATTCTGAACCCATTAAGTACTAATCCAATGCCAAAAATTAGGTAATTTCAAATAGATATCCAAAATTAGAAGATTTCAATCATAGTTTTCTGTATTTCAGTTTCCTAGATATACAATGACCACAAGTAAAAGTTACGTATTCTACATTAGAAATATGAAATTAATCAACTGTGAAGTGCCCAGATTGTATAGCGAGAATTTCCATAGACAAGTGCAGAAGTAAATTAATAACCATGTTTAGAGCTACCTCTCTCTACACTGCTAAATGAGATGCTCTCTCTGGCCATTTTCAGGTTGTACCTTGTATTACAAATGCTAAATTGGAAATATTAAAATTTAATGTAACGCTGAGATAAATGATTAAGCTGGCAGCTTTTTTGAGGCATTTTTGTAAGAGAATCACTTTGAATTGTTGATAGCTGAAGTGCTGGAGTTTTGAACTGTGATCCAGTGATTTTAAGTGATCGCTGAATAAGTAGTCGAGTATAAAAATGCAGATGATTTGAGAACATACATGGAAATGTATGTTTGTCCCTATTTTGCTTACCAATTTGCATATGTTCAGCTTGTTCATTAATACTCTCTAACTTTTCAGTATAAACTTCTTTGTAGCCATTGACGAAAGAGAGATATGATTTAGGTGTTACATAAGCTCTTCTCCAATACCTAGAACACAGTACATTGGAAACATCAACTTCATATGTATTTTTGATATGTAACACCATTTGATAATTTCCAGTGAAACAGAAGATTACATAAATCAAGTCCTTAATTTAGTTAAAATCTAATTTCTTCATAATGCAAACCCTTATTTCTAATTACATTGTTTTTATCCACATAAGCAATGCTAAAGATTATTCAATAGTGGAAATGAAAATATTGAATTTGCAACATAATAGTAACTAAGTTTCATGGCATTTGTATATATTGATATCGCAGGTTTATTTTTGTATTAGCATTAAAAGACACTTACTGATTCATATAATACAATGAGTCCAAAACACACGATCAGTAGCAACAATTTTGGGATTAATTATTGCATTTGTGTAAAATATTACCTTTGGAAATAATTCTCACAGCTTTCTGAAACTATATCATGAAAGAGACCCATGGTTTCCACTACTTGTGTTTTAACTGTTGCAGAGCAGACCATATTAAATTCTGAAAGAAAATAGCTGGCAACAGCCACAAGATCTTCCTTGGGCCGTCGACTGAACCAGTCCATGGTGCACCCTGATATGAGACCAGGAAATTTCAAAGAACGTGAACGGAATTTCTCACCAACCTAAAGAGAATAACACAGTTAGTTTATGATATAATACTTAATTAGGCAGATAAAAGTGTTTCATTCCTATAAACAACTACTCTGATTTTTTTCTTGCTAATTTTCTGTTTAGAAAACCCTGCACGTTTTTTTCTTTTATATAAGACAAGTAAGATTTGCTAAATTTCCAACATTCAATATTTTATGACATTTGAAGAAAGAAGCTCCTGACAAATATAAATGTCTCTTAATATTTAAAAACTTCAATTAACTTATTTAAATTTCCATTGAATTCTTGTTTTCAAGTAACAAGCACGAAATTCACAAAGATTCAGTCATTGATTTGTATGAAGAAAGAATATGACAGGAGGAAAAAAAATAATGTGCAAGGAATGATTTAACTTTTAAGTATTTTGGTTTTAAGTTCTGACAATTGTACTACTATTTTTATTATCTTAGCAATTATAACCAGACTTAGGTAATCTTTTCACACATCTTTAAATGTCCTTGAAAACATAAAGATTGAACAATCCTGTCACACATTATAGAATAATTTGCTAATGGAATTAAGGAAGACAGATATGAAGAAAAAACTTACTGGAGAAAAGCAGAGGACAACATGCAAGTTCTTCTTTGCCCGAGTTAAAAAGTATTCATAAAGATTATCAAAGGTAGGAGGACACCGAGTCATCTCTTTTTTCATCACAGGCATTAATCCTTGGGTGATTTCATCCAATTCATCCCGAGCAAAAAAATTAGAAATCTTTTCATAAAATTAAAATTAATAAGAAAATAAATTCTATGAATGTAATTATTATAACTGTTTACAAATATTTCTCTGTTTACACCTGTATCTCTCTCTTCTTATATACAGTTCAGATAGATAGATTAAAAACCTAATTTGTCCCTGTTTTAGAATTCAAGTAATTCCATTAAAAATTAAGAAGCCTAACTCCTGAAGAGTACACATCTTCACTGGCCAGTGAACGTTTATTTAATAAAGGCTACTGAAATACCCATCACAGCTCCTTATCTTTTCCTGGCTTACACTGAATTAGAGATACAGGAACTCCATATCAAAAGCATTCCTTATATTAAAAGTTGAGATATTTTAGAGTTAATCATTATTGATTCTACAATTTATTACCAAAAAAACCCAGAAATACACGAGTGGGAAAAAATTCTGCAATTTTCTGCTTGTAAAGTACATTGCCTGTCACACTGAGACTCTTACCTCGCCTGAAGACAGCAGATTATTAACATATTCCAAAAATGACTCCTCTTTTATTTCATTATCAGTGAAAATAAAAGTGATACCTTGTCCTTCTACTCCAGCTGTTCTATACAACAACTTTAAATCATCTGACAGATTGCTTACATTATAGGATCTAGCAGGAATAAGAAACATTACCTGTTAATTCAAAATTAGTCAGTATACTGCTATTGTCAGATTATAGTGTTTTAGAAATGATAGTGCAAACATCCTTTGTAAAAACATGTATTTTGGCTCAGGAATAGCTAACACAGGGTCCAGCTTTTTCAGGTTAAACTTAATCCAATGCTGCATACAAACCAGATAAGAATTTATTGTTTTGCACATTTTTAAATGGTGACAAAATGAAAAAAGAAAGGCTGGTAAAAACATAAAGTTATGACTGTGTAAAGAGAAACCAATAACATAAATTTGATTTCTATATTTCTTGCGTTTCCTACCTGGTTAAAATGATCTGAAATATTTTATAGCCTGCAATAAAGCAGGCCAATCTTGAAAGGCTTTGCTTTCCAGAACCATCAACTCCAACAAGTAAAGCATTTCCATACGCTGTCCGAATTATCCGAGAAATCTATGTAGGAAAAAATAGAAGAAAAATTCATTAATAAATTTCAATTAAAATATTACCTAGTAAAATCAAAAATCTGTTATACTCTACATTTTATTTACTAGAGCACAATGTAAACATTATTAAAAGGATACTCACAGAAAACTTTTCCTCTCATAAGAACACTTGTACATTCTTCAGGACTTTGGTGTAGCTAATAAAAAAGCTGCACGTAAGAATATAGGATAGTCATAATTAGTTACACACAGGATTTAAATACCTAATGGGAGACATTTTGAGTTTAATTTTATGTTGAGGTATCATCCTGAATGTGTGTAAAAATATCAGTTAAAAAACTTTAGCTAGAAGAATAACATACTACATTCCTAATTTTAAAAGTCTGAAAGACTTGGACACATTTAAACTATGATTTAGTGTTATCTTCTGTTTTCTCTACCTTCAACATTTCCTTTGAGATAGTTTTCTTAAAAAGTCTCCCAGATACAAAAACTGGATTACGAATTTACTATGCTATTGCTTTTTTACATGTCTCCTGTATATACACCACACCTTCCTTAGTCTCATTATATCTTAGGGCACTATTATGTTTGAGATGCTACAGTTTACTTTGCCACTCATGTAAATTGTGTACAAACTGTAAAAGATTGGCATCTACATCAAGCCTTCAAATTCTATTAATTTTTTCCTTCAAAGAAATTTTGCTTTTATGCACAGTTCCCTCTGAGCCTATCCTGATAACTATATTAAAATAGAAGTCTAAATGTGAAATTTTGAAGGTGACTAAATTTACTGTTAACATAATGACAGCAGGGCTCCTATCAACTACCTAACTGCATACCGCACATATCCTGGTTAAAACTTGCCAATGGAAATGGAGTATCAGAGACTTTCAAGGTCTTTTAATATTCACCTAGCATCACATGAACTGTATTTAAAAATAAAATTATTTTCTTGTGTTTAAATGCAAAGCAAACAAAATAATTTACTTCACTTGAGGTCAACTTAGAGAAGAACGAAACATCTCCTTTTGGTTTGGTTTCACTGTGGATGCTATGCATCTTTCAGTAAACAGATCATCAAGTTAAAGTAATTTGTGAGATAATTAACACAACATCTTAAACCTGAGGCAAAAAAAATCTCATGCTCGGCCTTTTTTTTTTCCCCTCATGAATCATATTCTGACTTTGGATGAATTCTTTCCTTACATCTCCCTCTCTGAATAGGAGTTCAAATGATTCTAAACTGAGACTTTCCTCTACCTTAGACACTGATTCTACTGCAGCCCTGATTTACATTTCTTTTTATGTCTCTCATCCAGTTAGATTCTACCTCACATTGTTTTGGTCACTTGTCAGGTACAGATACCTTTGAAGTGTTCTCTGAATGCTTTGTGATTAAAGATCATTCTACATACAAAACATAAATGTGCCTCTCTATGACCTCAGCTTTCCTACTGAGGAAATTCTTCATACTTCTGAATACATACAAGCTTAAACAAATAGACAAAATACAGTATTTATTCCAAAACATGCAAACAGGTAAAATAACTGCAGCTCTTTCCTAGTTCTTCAGAGTGACTAGGCAACTATGGCAAGCAAGTTTGGGGATGAGAGTAGCCCTCTAAGCGTAGCTTGCCCAAATCAGGAACTCTGTTGCAATGGTTAAACTAATAAATAATTAACAAACCCAAAACCTTAACAAGATGTGTCATTGCATCCTTAAAAAACAACAAATCAAGAAATGATCCTCTAATACATTCATTGTATTGTCTCTGATACATTTGCAATTTTTCACCAAGATATTCAAAGCTTGGAATCTGAAAAAACAAAATGAAACAGGAAAAAAAACCAGTAACAAAATTAGTGCAGCCCTTCAGAATTTAAAACTGTACTGACATTTTTACACAAACTTGAGTTCATGTATGGGTCACACGTAATGACATTACTGTTAATTCATTGTAGTGAATGTAGTTGTGTTTAAGCAGAAATTTTCTGCTAATGGTGGGGAAAAAGGAGCAAGGAGAATAGGAATGAATAAACTACAGCTATATGATATTATTAATTTCAACATCATTAAAATGATTTATTGCATAGTAACTAGAAAAATCTAGCTATATCTTCACAAAAAATGTGGTAGGTATTCAACAAAACTTTCTGTATGATATGAGTTAAGCGAAATAACATGCTCAATAAAGGAAAACTTCAGTGTCTAGCATTTTAGGTGTAAAATTAAATACCTCCTCATAAATTTTTGGTAGTTGAAACACAAAATCTTCTGGTTCGTCACCAGTTGGTTCAGGCATCTCCCGCAAAAAGTCTACAAAATATGGTTCAGCTTGGAGAACTTCTGTTAAGCCTGTACTGACATATTCCTCGATTGCTTTAGTAACAGTTTTATCAAACCAGGCTGTATCTTCAGGAGTAATAAATCTAAAAATCACAGATTAATACAATTTTTAAAACCTCATTTCTAGTTATATAGAAAGAAAAGAGATAATTAAATATTAAAAAAAACTTGTTACATTTCAAAGAAAAATGCATATTAGGCAATACACATTAGACAATCGTCACAGAAATGGATTAGGCAATATGCACAGAAATTAAATGCTTCCATACTCTAAAGTGTAATAGTCACTCACATAAAACATAGAAACAACTTGACTTTCCAACTTTCACCTAGAACTAGGCAATGACAGACCATTTAATTTCTCAGATGAAACAGAATGAAAAAGGTTGAATGATTTCCCAAATAACCATGGCTAAGTGACTCTTACCATCTTTCAACCTGCAGCAGAATAGCATAATTTATGTTATTATAGTACTGCCCATGAAACTGCAATGAGATAAGGAATAGTGAAAGGAAGACAGTATATGTCAGTACAACCTAACTTGATTTTTAATCCCTCTTACACCACAATCCATAGTTAACTGAGAGGGATATACACTGGGGGAGGAGGAGTAATGCAGATTGAAATAAAACAAAAATCAGCAAACAAAATCCTAGTGACTACATTTAATTGTTTAAACAACTGTATCTTCTTCCATTTATAGGTTCAAGATGGTTTTAATACAGATCAAGATCTTTGCCCACTGTGATTATCTGTGGCTAATCTGGCAATCAAGTATGACACTCAGTAGTCACTGGTAAACATAAAAGGTGAGAACCACCTCAACCCCAGAAAAAGGGAATGCCAACTGTGAACATCAAACTACAGAAAAAAAAATCATCTTTACTTCTTTTCCTTCTCAGTGATACCGCTGAGAGGAAAATAGGACAAACATGGAAAAGCTGTACACAGTGCTCTGAGTTTTCAAATAAGACATAGAATACTAAAGAACTGTGGTACAGAGACAGCACAGACATACACTACATACTTCATTATTCTTAGAGGTTCTTAGTGATGATGTTATAATACTAAACATTTTGGAATCTGAAAGCAGCGTGGAAGAAAAGAATGCGTGATTACACTCTTTCTCTCTCCCTCTCTCTAATATATAACATATCTGTACAAACACGTATCTTCAATCTATTTTCAAATTCCCCACAACAAACTAAAAAAAAAGAACATTTCAGTAAAGGTCAGTGATATTGCTCCTAACTTTAGAGCAGAAAATAATACACTCCAAGCTGTACGACTCTTTTGCACCAGTGGGTATGATCCTAACTTCAGATTCAAATTAAACATTTTCCCTCTTTTTGTATCAACAGCATTCTATTGCATATGTAAATACATATGCGTCAATTTCAGGTAATTTGTATGTTAGTATAATATGAAGTAGTTCAGGCACTGTTAGTTCCTCAGTGTTAGACTTTGTAGTGGATTTACACTGAGAAGGCTTTCTCAGACTATAGGTAAGTAACTATTAAAGTCAGCAGAAAACACCGGCCTTCATTTTTATATTCTTGACAACTGATGGATAAGATTTCCTTTCAGATTTCCTGCACGCATGTTCTGAACTCAGCATGTGCATCTAAGGAGAGAGGAAGTGAGCAAGATTTCCAACATCCAAAATTTCCAAATTCCAGAGTTCCTCTGGGGTAGTGGAACTGGTCACAATAGCAATCTTACTTCCTTGGTTCTTAACTCAAGTTTGTTAATGCACTTTCCTGGGGAAAATGAGAAGGCATCTGCCAGCTGATTCAGAGCTCTCATGCAGGAAAATGAGGGATTCTAGAAGATACAGGTAGCGATGGTAAACAAAACTGACAGTGGTCTACTTTTTGTTTGGAACTATTTCTAACATTTACTTGAAATGGAGGGCAGTTGTTTTATCCACCAGTTTCAGCAGTGTGTAATTCATCTCTAGGTTTTATATATTGTTTTCTTTCTGTTTCAGCTGAGTACATACTAAATCCCGCATACCAGTCTTTACCTGGGAGGATTTAACTTTGTCCCTCTAATCTTTTGCAAGCAGAGATGGAGCTCCTTATTTACACCTTGGCTCTTTGTTTTATTTTAACAAGATACTAGAATAATATGGATTAAGCCTGACTGTGCTTGAATACAATGCAATCATTACGTATATATCTTGCCTGCTACCATGCCAAATCATCTGCACCAGACTGCATTTATGTAATTGACATCTTAAAATAAATAAATTTCATTTTAGACTTCTGCAGCCATGCTGAATATTGAAAAAATTCTGGTCATGCAGGTAACTCCTAAGCACTTGCCAATTCAAGGCCTTTAGGTCTAATTAAAAGCAAAAGCAATATAATATGACCTCTTTTGTCCATGGCAAAACATTTTTTACTCCTTTCACTTTGTGATAGCTTTATAAACTAAATGTAGTATAAGAAAATACACATACATATTTTTAAGAGTCAACATTTAACTTCAATGCTTTAATTATAAAGCATTAATTTTATAAAAATTATGAAGGCCCTTTCTCAGGATGTCAAGTTCTTACTGGCAGCTATAGTACTACAGAATTTCACATTAAATATGTTTCACATGAAATATGTTTCACTGTAAACGCAAAAATATTACTGGATCTTTAACATATACAGCTCATAACTGTACCTATTTTATGAATATTTTAAAGGAGATTTAGAGGAGATGGGCAATTTTTTAATCATAGGCATGTGACGTTTTTTTCCATGAGGAGATCAAGGCAATTTTAAATTATTCTCTGTGTATAAATTTAGGACACTGTACAATCCTCTTTTTTACAGGGAAAATTAAGACAATTGCAAAAAAAAATAGGTTAGAACATGAAATATACATCTATTTTGTAGTTCTCCATCCAATTACTGGTCTAATCTATCAGTACATAGTATGACATTTGTTGGAATAATACCCCAATGCAGACTGCATGTAAAAAGACCAAAATTTTTCATATTGGCCTAATAAGGTTTATTATATTAAGAAGTTTTACAAGTGTAGGAGCATAAATTAAGTAAATGGCCAAACCTACTAAACAAGAAATGCTGTAGTCATTATACCTGTCAGCAATTACTCTGGTACTTTCATGTTTAAAAAGTGTTAGGAGGACCGTGCTGTTGTTGCATTCTTCTGCCTTTATAGTTAACATTTCTTGCCAAATTGTAGAAAGGTCTTGAAGGTTGAAGATATAGTGGAATTTAGATGGTGTAGGCAGCATCTTTGTCTAAAGAAAAATATCACTAATATTCAAAATCAGTAACACTTACAAGGAATCAAGAAAAATACATATTATAAATTTATAATTAATAACACCTACAAAATGTAAAAATAACAAAACTACTAGTTTTCACACACACTAATGTGGGCAAACTCTTTCTGAGAAGTCACCAGAAATGTCTCATTTATTCAGAAGTAGGATCTAGCACTAAAAGTAAAACCCAACTCTTATAATATGTAATTATTTCATATGTTGCTCTGGGCTTTATAAATTAAAAATTGTAACTTATGAAGAATTTCACTCCCTGTTCCTTAGATGTAGTGATTAGAGCTTTGGGTAACATGAATAAAACTATAGGAATGAATGGACTGATATTTCCATCCATGTGCCTTGTATACTGAAATCTGATTTTTCCAGACTGCATCTACAAAATTTTTTTAGCCCATCTTTCTCCTGTTTTTTCTCATTATAGATGTGTTCTTAAGGAATATGTGCCTAAATTACACTAATAGGCACTATGTTTAGACTGATTGTGATAAAACTTTCCCTGTATTTTACACCTTTGTCCACTGCCACAATATTCTGCCTGTTGGGACCAATTTTTTCACCATATCACATACTTCAGGGTTGAATTTTCTACATGAATGAAAGTTGTGAATTCTGTTGCATATCTTTTTTTTTTCATCTTGCTTCACATATCAGTAAGACAGTGGGAAGACAGAACACAGAATTTGAGAAATGAAGGATTAATCAAAATTCTATTATTTACTAGCAAGGTAGAACATCAACAAGCAGAACTAGTATTTTCATTATCTATAGCATAATTTTTATAAATATTGGACTTATTCAGACAGGCATTTAAGAATCTCCCTTCCAAAGGGTAGCTCTGGAAAGGACTGGAATCTGATTTCAGAGAGTTTGTCATGCACTGTCTGAAAATTTTGATTTCTTTGGATTTCTCGTAGCTAAGCTCAATTGTTTTATATTTGCAGTACAACTGCAGACCATATAGAGGTAACTTAGATTCCTTTTACAATGATTTCACAGATGTCTTGCAAGCTAAGTAATGCAATATTTAAATATTTTGGTGGCAATAGTCTTTTAAGACTGAGTTTTGAACTGAATAAGAAGCAGGGTGCAAGAGACTAAGAAGACATTGATATGTAATTGAAATATATCTTCAAAGTTCTACAGCTCTACAGTTATTCTAAAGGTACTTGGAACATAAACAGTGGCAGAAGAAACACCTTACACGATGGTAGCAAATGTTGTCCTTAGACAAATAATTTTTTAGTTTTACAAACATAAATGTCATCCTATATTAGTAATGTGGCATGTGCTGTTATAAAGATAGAAGTATTAATAGCATTTTTGAAACAGAAAACAGATGAAGTTTTGTCCAATGTTTTTGTCTCCTTTTTTCACAAGAGAAAATAATTAGCTGAATGTTCTAAGATAAACACATACAGAACATTGTTGGCATTAATGTGTCATTTTGGAGATACGTGATTAAGGTGAAAAAGAGAAGCCACTAAGAGAAAGTAAGTCATTACATTAAGAAATTAAGAACTTTGTAGCACATCTAACACATCCAAAATCAACCAATCTTTCAAACATCTTCAGAATGATGACTCAAAATTGAAAACTATTTTGAGTGTCTCTCTTTTATGTGTTTAGAAGCATTTCAACTGTTTTTCTGCTCCATCTCTCTCTTGGAAATCAGCAGAGTGAGCTATGTATTCAGGCAGTAGCTGAAACGAAAGAGGATATCTTCTGAGGTACTACAGGAATGTAGCAGAGACAAGGCACATTAAGATCCTTTCACAGACTCTCTGTACCAGAGACGAGGAAGTCTGGGTTTTGTTTCAGTAATGTTCTAGGGACCCATAACACACCAAGTCAAGGACACTGAGACAGAGGTACTGATTATTCAATTAATCTTGCATGCATGAAAGGACACCTGCCTTATTCTGTCTCACAGTTTCATATAAACCATGGCCAGAGACCTTATGCATAACAGAAAAGTTCAGCAGATATTCAATGAGTTTGGAATTAAAGAAAATAGACACATAAACCACTACTTTTCACCATTTTCTTAAGAACATTTACATTAGCTTCTTAAAAAAGACAGTTGATTTTGGGATGGAATTTCTAAGACCTGTTCCATGAGTAGACTTTTCAATCAAGAAATATTCCAGGATGATTACTTCATTCTGCTGCTGCACTGTCACCATAAATTCATTGTTTTGGAAAGGTAATGAAGCCAATTGAACTTAGAGGATCACATTCTAGCAAATTAGTAGTATTGAATAATAGCATAGTGGTATAAATAATCCTTTCAATTACTTGAAAAAACTATCTGTAGTATTTATTTCCATTTATGTGGATTTTTTAGCAATTATATTGGGAAAGGGAAATCTCTACAGATTTGCGATGCTAGAGAACTTAAAGACTGGGTTTCTGATGCTGTAGTCACTCCTGAGCTGAGGAAAAATAAAAGGATAAATTGAAATCTGATTTTTTATTTAACAAAAATTAAAATTACAGAAATTAAAGAATCAGGAAAATACTGAAGGACTATAACCAAAAATCTTCATTAATCTAAAATGAAAAGGAAAGGTCTTCAGCAAAAAATGGATTCTTAGAATTCCGTAATGAAAAAGCACATAGCAATCATCAATACACATATCTCTATGTGAGTGACTATATTCCATTCTGATTTGTAAAATTTTTTATGGAATTTTCTGAAGTGTTTAAGTGACTTACTTGGAGGAAAAAGATCCTTTAGACTTTATTTCTAAACCATTTCTTTTATCATCAGAATTAATTACATTTTAAATACTTAGCAAGGAAATGATACACAAGAATTGTTTAAAATCTATATTTTTACCTGAAACATAAAAGGTTCTGTGTCAGATGAAAAGTTTAAACATTTTGACAAATGCTCTTCTGGGTTGTATTGCTTCATACATGCCTTAATCACGACTGTCTTTCCAGTCCCCTGTTCTCCTATGAGCAAAACTGCCTGTAACAGATATTTCAACCACATAAGTAGTATCTAAGCTTACAATTAAATATGCATAACGGACCTATTTTAGAGAAACGGATACTTTCTGTGTCTACTTTTGAATGACACATTATTTTGGTAGGTTTTTCCTGTGTCACCATATGCAGTGACACAGTATATGTTTTTCATCTTACCCAGACTCTCCAAGAGAAATAATTTACAGAGTGAAAACAGAACGGATGAAGCCAGAATGCACTATAGGTTTTTCTTCCCTTTGCCTGACTTCTTCCACTTTCTAACCTGTTCACCGCAGCAGTCTTTTGTAGTGGATGACCCTAAGAAGGCTTTCTTTATAATGGAAAATAGTCTTTGACATCTAATTTGAATATAAAATTTCTACTATTTGCTTTTGCTACAGGTATTCCTTGTGACACATGCTTGTAATAGAAGGATAGTTCCTTATTGCCAGACTGTCCTTAAAGCAGCAATACAATGTAGATTAGATTCAGCTATATCCTCTCTCAAGCATATTACTAAAAGACATACTCTAAATGTCTGTAGAAATAAGATGTAACAATAATTACAAGTAAGAATAACAGATGCTGATCTGTGTACGGCAGTCTTAACTGACCCAGAAATATCTATGGCTTTGTGGCAAATGTTAGTAAAGGTAGGAAAACAATTAGACAGATAAAAGATTGTTGCTTTCCAACTCCAGAAACGGAGTCCTTTTTGAAGCTCCTCTTGTATTTCTGTATATTGTCTAAAATACCTGATCTAATCTTTCTCTAAACTGACTGTGTGAGGAGATACATAAAATTGATTTGCAGTGACTATTGTACTGCTGATGTCCACTTCAGACAGGCCAGTGAAACTGGCAGGAGTAGAAAAAATTTAAACAATGAAACTCTGAAGTGTGTTTTACATTCATCTCACAAAAGGAACTGAGAACTACTCCTACTTAATAGCAACAAAGGAAAATCATCTGTATTCAAAGCAGGCAGTTGTTCTTCAACTTTCCTCAAAAGAATACTATCCTTCTTTCAAGGAACACTGGTTCCTATCCACCCTGTCTCTTTTCCTAAACTGGAATTTTAAGTCTGTTACACAGGTTTCCCAGCCTAATTATGCTGACATAAACTGACTTAGCAAGAAAGGCCTTCTGAATCCTTAAAGAGTCCATGTGTCCTATGACAGCAATATTTTTTTAGAATTGGAACCAAACTTGACCTGTGTTTTCCTGAATTTCATTCACTGACTGTCATGGACATTCTTGATTCTTTCTCTAAACATCCATGGAGGAATATGAAACCAATGCATTTTTTTAAGAAAAACAAAAAGATGATCACTGTTGCATAGGGCCCTTAAATCACTTAGTCAGGATATCAAGATTTGACAAAGCAGATTTTGGACATGGATGTTCACAGAATGGTCAGGAAATCTTAGAATTTTTCCCAAAATTTGTTTCTTCTTACTGATTGTTTTACTACTGGAAACAAACTCCCTTTTGAAGAGAATATACTTATTCTGTCTGCTTATCACCGCAGTATTTATAACAGCAGCATTTAATGCTTCTATTATGGCACTTTAGGCTCTTACAACTCATACTATCTTAACTTATGCCTCACTATATATATTTCTATTTTTTAAAGCATTTTTACTCCTCTCTGATTGCTTATGCAAATTAAAGGTGCAAAAAATCTTGTTTCAACCTGACATTTTGATAGCAAGCATTTTATTTCTGCTTTCTCTTAACATTTTATATTAAAATATATAATACATAACTTATTTTCTGGTTAGTCTGTACACTGTCATTTCCCTAGGAAAAAATAAAGCAATAAATGTGTTCAGAAAGAAGACGTTATTTCCTGGTTTCCTTCTTATCTTGGTAAAATATGAATCTAAATCAGAAAGCTGCTGAACCGAAGACTTAATATTTCCTTCCTTTCTCTTAAGCCGTCTATAGAAATCTCCCATTTCATCTGATGAAAGTGAGCTAGATAAGAACCCTGCTCTTTTTTCAGACATGTAAGAATCCTCCATGTTTTTTCTTTCTTGCTCAGATTTTCACCCTCCTTATGTTTTTGACAGGTGGTATTATCTTCATTATTATATCCACTCCATGAAAGGAATTTAATCAGTTTGCAAAAGGGAGTATGTATTTATTTATGAAAGTGACCACTGAAGTTGATAATGCAGGAGACTCTTGCAGGAGATTTTAAATGCTCAAGTACTGCTGACTGACTTGCTCCTTCTTTAAATTAACGCTCTCCAACAGATAGCCATAATGATACCACACGGTCTCATTCTTCACCCTGTTTTTGAACATCCAAGTGATCCATTAACCATGATAACACAGATTATAGTAATAAACTTGTAGAACCAACAAGTGAAGTCAGACCTGTAAATCACTTTGGTTTCATCTAGCACATGTAATCCAGCTGTAGCTGGAAAGAAAGTTCATGCTGCTGTGATCTGATACAGGGGAGGGGGGGGGAAAAAAAAAGGTATCTCTAACACAGTGCAAGATGTGATTAAATCAGATCTTACCAAATAAAAAATGCTTGAAAACAAAGCAAGCTGACTGCTTCCATGGAGGGGAACATTCTGCTCAACAGGGAAGCATAGACAAATCCCATTACACAATGAATGCTGAAACTTTTCAACTCAAGAGAGGAAGACATAAACCGTCCACCACAGAAACACTGAACTATGGAGGATGCCACCTTTCAGAAACTCTTCTTGGAAGATTTCAATGTTTGTTACTGTTATTGCAATGATGGCCAAATGAACGTACCTGGAAATACAATCAATATCTCCGAAGGCATTAATGTACAAAGATCAATTAAATGTTTCCAAATATAAAGGTTTTGCATGTTCTCATAATTTGTACCAGATACAGCAAAGACATTGCCACATTATGGCCTCTGGAACAGTTTCATCAAACCAAATCAACAGGTCCTCTGTCCAAATCCCAGAATTTTACAGAAAAAACAGGTTCCAGCACTGGCTCCTGCACTTGTAGTATTTCTAATCTTGGCTCCAGCTACTAAGAAGTCATTACAATGACTTATATTTCGCAAGCTGACACAGATTTCCACAGGAAGTTGTTAGGGTTATTAAGAGCATTGTACTAAAGCAAAATGTGTATTTTTCAGATCCTCCTCTGTTTGAAAATAGGCTTACATATGTTTTAATAACTACTGCTTAGTGTGGCCTGAGTCAAAAGACATGATACCAGATTGGTCCTATTGGTTAAAGCTGTATTGAGGAGTGTTCTCTCCTTTCCTGTAGTTGTGGCTACTACTGCTATTAACTACAGATTTCCTAATGAGAGAAAAAAAATAGACTAAATGCTAGGAAATTCCATTTTTAATGAACTGCCGTGTGAAACTTATTTTCCTTGTTTCCCTACTCAAGAAAGCACAAATCAGAAAAATTCATATGGTAGAAAGACTAAGAACAAGGTAACCATTTTAAATATTTTGCCCATGCACAGAAATAAGTAAAGAGGATTCAATCTAAGAAAATAAAAATAGAGCAATATGCAAATAATGATGCACCTGGCAAGCAATGACTAGACACAGAGAAAATGAAGAAACGTTGCAACTCCCAGTTTCTTTATGAGTAGATTTCTACTTGTTTCACATAGTAGGCATATACTTCAATGAGTAATCCTGTATTTACTTTCTGTTGTTTTGTAATTGTGTTATCAAAAACTGAGTTCTGGCATTGTCAACATTCGGAACCAGAATAGACACATAGTCTGGGATATCGTCTGTTGGATAAATGTATTCCTGAACTCTTTTACTCCAGTGCTCCCAGTCACCTGAAATGACAAAAACAGCAAAATATCTCACAATATTTTGATTGTGTTCAACAGATTGCTAGCATATACACAAAAAAATAATCCTAGATTTTACAAGTGAAGTACTACAAAGCACAAAAAGAGATAGATTTTCTCAAACCTAGCTAAAACACATCTAACAAAAGACATACATTGTTATGACCTCTAATTAGTGTATAATGCTACTAAATATACACATCTTTCTTAAATTTATATATAGATATCTAAATAAAAACCCCAGAAGAATGTTTACCTAGAAACTCATTCTCACAGTGAAATTATAGAACATGGGAATATGAATTGTGTATGTGTACTCTAAATCAACATTACTGGCAAAAAAAAAATCTGAATTTGGACACATGAGAAATAGATGTATTCATGTGAAAATATATTGCAAAAGAACAGTAGGTTCTTTGGGAAACTGGGGGGGCGTGAGTGTGTTATTTGAACTATAAATTTCTTGTGGAAAATATAACACTATTCAAAATACCAATATTCACAATATTCAAAGTATCACACTATTTTCTCAGTTTTATAAACTGTAAGATTCATTACTGATTATGAGACATGGATAAATAATTATTATTAAATGGAATTAAAATTGGTATGTATTTGCCAATGAAAAATACTAGCTGTAAGGAAATAAAATATAAACTTAATACTAATTCAGACTAAACCACCCTAAGCATAAATAAACTGAAAATTGTAGGCTGGTTAAGTTAATAGAAAAGAATTCTGCAAGAATGAAATTAAAAACAAAAGAAATAAGAAAATGCTTCTGTAAGCACTCTATCCCTTCTCAGCTTCACAGAGGTGCTGCATACAGAATCTGTGTTACCATTATACTGTCATCAAAAATTTCTGCTCATATGACTGTACAATAAGGACTGAAAGAGTAATATTAAATTTAAAAAAAGCTATACTCAGTTTTAAAATGCCAGTATAAAAAAGAATGTTAGTATTTTTTCTTACCATAATCAGTAACATAAAATTCATACATCATTTGATTGGTGCCAGGGGAGATTTCTGGCAATTCTAATTTGTTATCACGAGCTCTAATGAAGGCTTCAAGTTTATCTCTACTGTTCAACTCCAGAAGGGCACCTAAACTCCACATTATTGCGAAGCAGAACAATTTATGCAGATGAAGTATAGTTGATAAACCACCTTCTTCTTTTGATGGAATCAAACCCTCCAGAAGATTAATAGACTGAAAATATTTTAAAATATCATGCATTAAGAAAATATTACATAAATGCTTTTCATTTTTATACATATGTGTATGTGCATTATTTCTATGTGTTCAAATTTTAAATCATAATTTGAAAACCGATACAGGTTACCAAAGAATAACATAAAATTCAGAACTACAAATACAAGAAAACAGATTAAAGACATCTATATAAAGCTGGTAAAATTTTCACAAATCCTGAAGTAATTTGATCATCAACTATCCTTTTAAATTATGCCTACAGAATAAATGTCATTTAAGAGCTAGGGCAACAAACGGCTTTCTAAGGGATTTTATAATATGTAGTGGGATATTCAGAACGTCAAAAATAGGTGGAGCCTAGCCATTTCTTTACGTTTTTAAGCATGGAAGAATTTTCAGCATCTTTCTAATGTATTTATCTTAATTATGGTCCATTAATGCATCTATCACATTAACTTCTATTTCGTGTTAAAAAAAAAATTAAACTATCCTGTTTTATGATTGCTTCACTATGTTTCTAAGGAACTGTATTCCAGATTCCAGAAATCTAGTAACTTGCTATCTACGATTCTGAGATATCGCTCATAAAGACGTTTGACTGTCTCAGATAAGGCCACTCATATTCCCTTTCTATACAAGGCAGTGTCAAGCACATTGTTTCAAAATATGCCTTTTTAACAGTGAAGTAAATTTTCAGTCAGCTCTTGGTATTAGTATTTTTTATGCTGTCATGGATCTCATACCTGTAATGGAAAGTAATGCAGTACTATATAATATTAATGCAGCCTAAAGGACCTAAATAAGTAAAATACTTCTGATTACTTTAAAAATAATTTTTAAAAATGATCAATCAGTATCAATTACACATGATAATGTTAAAATGATGTCACTTCTTTTCCTGGAAAGACAATTGATTTATCTAATTATTTCCAGGACAGGCTGTGTCCCAGTTTATCTGTACAAAATCTTCTTGTTCCTTCAAATACAATCTCGAGTTCAAAATTTCACATGATGCACTGGGTCTTAGCAATATTCTGTAACACGTTTTTGGAGAAAGAAAACAGAAAACATTAAACTGACTTATAAAAACACATCAATGTTGGCAACAAATGACATGACAACTTCAGCTTGCCCAGTATCTTATCTGCAATAGTGACCAACCATGGACACTTAGAGAAGGGTAAAAACAAAGAAAATATTCTCTTGGCTTGTCATGGTACTTACTGCTGGTACCTTCTTCAGCTTGGGGCTTTCTTAACCAAATACACCTTTTCTGGGTTTAGTAATCATCTATGGATCTTTCCACCCTGAAAATATCAAGACTGATCTTGAACCTACATAAACTTTTATCATCTATAACACCCTTTGGCAAGATGTTCCATAGGCCTCCTATTTATGGCTTTGAACAGTTTGGTTTGTCCCCTTTGTGAACCCATTCACGCTTATCTTCACTGAATTTCATTTGCCATTTTATTACCTATTTATTCAGTCTCATAAAGTCTGCCTATAGTTCTTCATGGTTAGCTGTTTCGTCCTTAGTGCCCTGAATAATTTAATATCATCAGTAAACTTCTTCACCTAAAACTTTTCCAAATTGTTTATGAACACTTGGAACAGCATTGGTCCCAGCAAAGGTACCTCAGAATCAGTGGCAACCTCTGTCCTTCCTAAGAGCCGATACTCCAATCACACATTTCCTATCTTCTAATCAGTATCTAGAAATGATCCCCTCATCTTCTGCTATGACTGCTTAGCTTTCATGTAAATCCCTGGTAAAGGACTTTGTCAAACACCTTTGTTCCTTCATGCAGACTGTATCAATCAGTCTCCTTTAGCGACAAGTTTAATGGCTCTTCCAATAGGCTTGTAAAGCAGCATAACTCTAAACAAATCTGTGTTGAATCTCCTAAAATAAATTATATTTGTCCACCTAATGAGGTGTGCCAGAGGATGGTAAACAGCCAAAAGAAAAGCATACAAGCAAAAACAGCAGAAAAAAGATCATCCAGGAACAATACTAGAATATACACAGTTAGAAAGGCAGTAGAAATTACAAGGAGGAAAGCAAAGATGACATCACTTTTTACACAAAACCCTTATGAAGTTGTTATAGATTAAAAACCAGCTTAAATTGCAAATGCTAACAAATGGCAGATAATTTGGTACATGTGCATGTGTGGGTGAACATCCAAAACTGAATTTTAGAACTCAAGCACAAGTCTGCTATCTGCTAGATGCAGCTGGTGTGAGATGGTTGTACATTTTGAAAACACCTGAACTAAACAAAAGCGGCATGTCCTGAGTCACACAATTAATAGAGAGACATAAGACACAACCACCTATAAAGAGGCTGATAAGATACAGTGCTTCTGCACATAGACCATTTATGGCAAAACTGGGATCTTAAGGTTCTGGAAAGAAGAGATGGTGCAGAAAAGAAGGGTCCCCAAAAGAAATGATCTTGGAAAAAAGGAGACCAGAAAGAAGGAGATGAAGATCCCGGTTGGAGGCAATATCCTGGAAACAGAGGAAGATCCTGGAGATCAGAAAGATTCATGTAGACAAATGCTGGATGATGCCAAGAAACCTTGTCAAGTAATGCCCAATCCTGGTAGCTGCAAGCAGCTGCACACAGAGAAATCAACATGACTTTTTGCCCTACTTTCCCACACCAATAATGAAACCCTTGCTGAGAAGAAAAATCAAGACTAAGTGAATGTAATACTGGAGGAGGGAAGCAAGTGAGGAAGCGAATCTGTGAAATGATCAAGTAGGGTAAGAGCCCTGGTCTCACTGGTTCTCAGATGAACCTCAGCATGGAGATCCACTAAAGGTTATTTACTCTGTTGCACCTTCAACAGAAACTTAATGGAGATTTTCATTCATGGGAAGAAACATTCCATACAGATTAAATCAGGGAAATATTTCCCTGACCATGCAATATGAGTAGAACAGTGACTTACTCATACTTCCTAACAAGCCCTGATCAAAAATAACATAGAAACTTCTAGTCCCACAAAAAGTCTTCCATGAAGACATCAATTCAGTCAGAGGTTTCACAGAAAACAAATGTAGAAGAAAAAAATATTATCTCTCCCTAAAAATTTTGTGCATAGTACGTCCACCTTATTTATCATCATAAATTGGAATGTTAGATAGCTTCTGTTGGTGGACTTCAATTCTGTAGATAGCCTAATTCCATTTGATACTGCACAGTAAATCTTTGCAGCATTTACCATAGCTAATAATTTGCAGCAAAATATTTCAAACTGTTGAATATCTGAATATTTGTGTTTCACCCTTGAGTAATGGTTCACAACTTGTGTAAAATTACATGCACTGCCTTGCAAAAAGGTTTGTGCAGATTATCCATTCAGTTGTGGGACCTAACTTTGATCTATATGTACTGCAAGTCTTTTTCACTAATAGTCATTATAAGAAAGGGAACAATGTATCTCAGATACCATCCATTAAAACTTCATGATATAAGAAGGACAGTTCTGTCATAATGACTACACATTCTAGGACTGGTGCATAGAGCAGAATGGTTCCCTTTGCCACAGGAGGCCAAAAGTGGGCATCCAGTGTTATATTTACCAGTTTAGATACATCCTGTGTCAACAAATGAAAGGATCTGGTAAATTTTTGCATAGGTTTTGAGAAGACCTGCTGTCACCACAGTATAAGGAGGGTGGTTTATTCCAGAATCATCATACTTGTCTTCTGTAAATAACCTTGAAGAGCTCTTTTTATATATCCATGTAAAGTACCCATTAGATAAAACATACATCCTTGAAAAATCTCTTTCCTATGTCTCCTGCTCGAAGTGAATGTTCTTTATTTTTTCCTACAGTGTCTTTCTCACTAATACTGTTAAAGTATTTCAAGCTATGGTAGCAAAGTGTACCGGTGTCTCAGTCCTCTTAGTGAGCACAGAGAATTCTGGAGGTTTGGCCAAACTTCTTAGTGTACATAATGAACTGCAATACAGCAATGAACTATGAACACTTTCAATAATCTTAAAGTAAAACTGCAGGCATACAATTAATGAATAATCAGATTATTTATGTGTGCCAGTAGTTTAGTCTAATTCTATAGCAACAGCATCACTTAATAAAATCGGTTATTTTCACCTTGCCATTTAATTAAGTTGTATATAGTATAATTTGTCACTTCTTTGGACTTCTTACTACATTTACCATTGTTAGGAAAATTCCAAACTCTGGATTTAAATTTACACAGTTACCATCAGAAAAAATGAACTGCTTTTTTCTTTCTTTTCTTGCTGTTAAAATAATATAGATTTGTTGTGCTGCTACTGATAAGACAGGCAACTCAATTCGGTTGAATTCATCAAAACATCCCCAAAATCCGGACTGTGCAAGACCTAAAACAGGGACAGAAAATTTTATTATCTATCTGAACTAGATGACATTTCCTTTAAATAACTAAATAAGACTGTTTTTGTTTATTGCCCTGTGGCCAAGGCCTATCGTCTTCCAATCCACCTGACTACTTCCATATCAGTCTGAATTAAAATAAGTTGATTTATACAAAATGCTTAAAAGTGAATCAAAATCAGAAAAAAATCTTTTGACATCTTATGACATTTGGCAGATCTTTTGTCAAGATATTTCTGTGAATGTAGCCTTTTATTGTAAAGCAGCAATTAAATTATTTGCAAACAGCTGTATTGTTTATCTAAAAAAGTAGAAATAAGTGACTTAGAGTTACAAAGAACTAGCCCTAAATGTTACAACAAAAAAATCTGAAGTTCTTTATTTTCATTTGGGTTTTTCAGCTTTCACAATGCTTTTAAATCACTTTTTTGTCACCTCTTATAAAGTATAAAGGTTAAACATTGAAACTATTTTTGCACTAAGGGTTTAAATAAAACTCTGAATCTCACAGGACAGAAAATATTAATCTTAGAGTATATACCTCTATGCATAAGCATTGCCATTTTAACTCCACACTAAACCACAAGTTTGTCATGTACAGGATATTAATAACACACACAGTGCGGACAATGCTCTGTATGAACTTGGCTATGAAAGAAAAAGAGGAAGACAGAGAAAGAAAACTGAATGAAAAGAGAAATCTAGAAGCACTACATTAATAACAATAACATTTTCACAAAGGATTAATTTCACAGTTGCCTAATTTCAGTTTGGAAAAGTAACATGTATTTAGTAGCAACTAAGAGAATTGTTGTTCCTTTAGCAATATTTTGTGAGAAAATTTGTAGCAGCATTTTTTTCCGAATGATATTAAAGTACAACTAGGAAGTAGTTTTCTTTCCTGTATACTGAAAGACAGTTATTTAAAAGAGAAAAATTTATACAGTTCCTTCCAGGTATATTATTATTACACAGTTAAGTCAATCACTTTAAAGGGATTCTGTCATGTACTCAGATTTTTTTAAATTTTAATAGCTTGACTTTCAAAGGGGCACTATGTTTATAAAAATATTTGCTTGCTAAAAAAAAATAGTTTTTAAACAAAATTAATAGTTTCATCCCTTGCTTCTCAATACATAAAATACCATAACTTTGCAAAATGAGCTGGCAGAAACATCATGAAGTTCAAGTCCTTTATCTGGAACAGAATATCTTCATGCAGCAGTACAGGCTCAGTGCTGACTGGCTACAAAGCAGTTTTGCAGAAAATGACCTCGTGTCCCGCTTAACAACTGATTGAGCATGAATCAGAATTATGCCCTCGTAGCAAAGGAAGCCAGTTGCATATTGGGCAAGAGTGGAGCCAGCAGGTTGAACAAAACCATTGTCTCTGCTCCGCACATCTGATATAGCAGCTGGAGTACTGTGTCCAGTCTGAGGCTTACCAATAGAGAAGAGACATTGATATATTGCATGAGGCCAGCAGATGGTTGCCATGATGGTCAGCGGCTGGAGGACGTAACACAGAGGGAGAGGGTGAGAGAACACAGTTTGCTGAGCCTGAAGAAAAAGCTAAGGGGAAAGTCTGTTACTAATACAAGGTACTGAGACATTGGAGACAGGCTCTTCTCAGAAGGGTAGTGGAAGAAGAAAGAATGGACACGGGTTTCAATGTGAGCAATTCTGAGTCAATGAAAGTATAAAAAAATGTTACCATGAGGATGGTCAAACACTTGAACAGGGGTCCAGAGGTGTTGTGGAACATCCATCCCTGGAGATACTCAAAACCCAACATGAATAAGGTCCTGAGCAACCTGCTCTTCAAGGCAAAGTTTGGGGTAGAATTTAACATTTTGCATCAAAATTTCTTGATTGTTGAGGGCAGTACAGTTCACTGCAGAAATGTACTGAACTTTCCATGTTGTCACAGCAGCAGTTCTACATCTTCTGGAGAAATAAAGGGGTTCAAAAAGCTGTACAGACACATACTCCAAATAAGTAGCAAAGTGTATGATTGTAAGTTGGGAGTTGTTTTTGGTTCTTGAGGGGAACTTTTTGCAAGCGAGGTAGCTTTTGGCCTTCTATTTTCTCAGTTTGTCAAAAGCGACATCTCAAGAAAGGACTAAATGGAGGAAGAGTTTTGACAAAAAAAGACGCCATGAAGAAAAAAGAAAAATACTTCTCATTGTTAACCCACATTTGAAACAAAATTAATGGTCATTTGCTTGCCTGGCTACAGAAGAATGACAAGTCAGTGAATACAGCTCGGACTTTGTCAACATCTAGATTATTTTGAAAAAATCTAAACTGTTTCCCATTACAAATAAGATGACAGACACTGACTGGTTGTCTTAGACTTTCAAAGACATTGGTAGCCACAAAATCTTTATAGAATTCCTTATTACAGAATTTCAAATGTTTGATCTAATCTTCTCATCGGTATAGACATACTGCTAAACTATACATTACTACATAGCCTCAAAATTACTCATTTCTGTTACTAAATTTTTTTTTTTTTTAAGACTGGGCAGTGATAAACCTTTTCAAGGAATTACTAAGTGTATAAAATAGTGAGACTCTATATTACCTTTTCTCAAAGAGCATGACTAAGCAAATGTATGAGAAGATTTTCATGAACAACCTAGCCTACATAGGACTTAATTCAGAATGCACATCTTTGAAGATATATGTTAAATAAACACACATATATTAAAAGTATTCATTACGTATAATTGTTTTTCTAACCTGTCTGTAAGAGATGTTATAACCAGACGATCAGTGCAACCCAGAAATTCATTTTGGTAAATGAAACCAACATCTGTAATGGATACCAACACTTGATAAAAATCCTCTTTAGAGTAGAATCTAGACTGCTTTAACCATTCAAAATCAGTCAGTGATTTGATGTGCATTTTTAACTTAAAAGAAATTAAATAAATATATATGTTATAACTGAGCATCCAAGTTTATTGACTTTGATAACTATGATAAAATGCTTACTTGTATGAGTATAATGAGGGATTACTCAGGCTGAAGTTCATATGTAAGTAAACTGAAAAACATACAAGCATAGTATACATCTGAACATATTATGTGAAACTGATTAAAAAATGTCTTGATCACTCAACCTGATCATCACAACATCTGTGTTAATGAAAAAAATCTTAAATTGCTTTGGTAGTGCAGCTCGGCCTCCATGTGAAATTAGCAAACAATACATTGTTAAATCCACCAAAACCATTGGAACAAAGGACATGATGAAGGAAGGATCTGACTGAGGCATGGAAGGAAAATTGTGTAGAATCTACTAAACCTGTGTTATCAACAGTATAATATGTGAGAGATGTAGTGTTGAGGCATAGCATTCCTCTAAGAATAAAGGAATGTAAATAATTTAGCACAGTCTAACAAGTTCACATATAGAACTGGCATTATCTGTTGATTTTAGTAGGCTTTTTTGTTTGTTTGTCTTCTATGTATTCTCCTTAGGAACCAGCAAGAGAATCCCAGTAGCCTGATCTCCAGAGGAGTAGGAAACACAAAAAGAAGAAACTTGGAGATATGGAAGATGTCGCTATCACTGCAGTAACCCTAGAATGAGTGGAGCTAAAATGCACCCTAGTGCCAACTACTGATATTCTGTAACAAGCCATGAGGAAATTATCTATCATCATAAAGCTACAACACCCTCAGCACACTCCACTTCTTTAGTTATGCAAGTAAGAGTAATACAACAGTTTTTCAAACAAAGGACATACTAAAGGTTTTTATCAATCAAAACAACTCTGTAGGAAGAAATGGAAAATTGATATATTCTAAAAGAGTGCACAAATTTTGAGCACATATTTAGACGAAAGGACTGACGGATTTTGTTCTCATTTAAGCAAAAGTGTACTGTTTTTACTATGGTGAGATTACGGACATCTCTGTCTTACAAACACATGCATACATATGTGTAACTACCCTATCACATACAAATAAAATTATTATGACAGAAAATGCATTTAATTGTCAGAAACAAAAATTTATACTTTACCAAATCATCAAAAATATCACGCTGATGCACATGAATGGTAATAAGTGTTTCAAATTTCACTCTGTCAAACTTGGAAAGATGTTGCGTGGTCTGGCTAATGAACATGTTAAGAATCTCCATAAATCTCCCATTGGTTACTTGCACGATTTTTCTGTCCTCTTTAGCATTCTGTAGAGCTGTTTCTGAATCAGGTGTCCACAACATCTGAATGCCCAGTAATCCAACCTATGAATTTAATATGTGAAAAAAATACTAAAGAATCACTTCTTGAACACTAGCCTTATTATAGAAGCCTTAGGTGTAACGGGAACAATAAATGGTGTAGAGAGTCCCAAATTATCACTACATCCAACATGATGCTATCTCACCAGGATACCATGCCTGAGTTAATTGGCTCTGCTGTGGTACTGAAAACTCCTGAGAAAACATTTAAAAACTGTTATAAAAATTTGTCACATACCAAGCTACACACAAATTAAGGATGATTCTCAGTTTCACTTACAATCCGTTAGTGTACTCCAGTATCACAAACATAAACAGGTCTTAAATTGTGTCCTTCTGAAAATTTCCCATTGCCAATTTGTAGCTAATTAAAGAACATAAAAAAGAAAAAGCTGTGCATTTCTACTGAAAGTGGGATGGATTGCTATGTTTCTAACATGCTGTCATGACTAGAGTACAGCCTATAGCATATTGAACTAGAAGTTATTTTGCTTCCAAATATAGAGAATCATAGGACATTGGGTGTACACTACAGCCTTGGATTGATTTTGATTCACAATATCAGGCACATCTATGGCAAAACAAGATAGACGAGACTGTATCAATACCTTTTTTCCCCAAATTTCTGTGAAGCACCAAGACCTAAAAATTTGACTGACCCACTCTTTCTACTTTTCTATCTTCCTATACCTGCAGTGAGTTCATGGTTACAGAGATTGTGTAGGAGAAGATATTTCACCATTTTAGAACCATTAGGCTATCATCAGTAGAGTCTAAAACAAACTTATTTTGCCCAGTTTCTTCTCTGTCCTACAACATAGCTTGTCTTTCGCTGTACTTTATATAACTTGGTCAAAGACCATTTCCTTCTTCTCCCCCCCCCCAAATCCTTCTTTGAACATAGAATCATTTGGATTATCATGGGAAACAAGATCTTTGGAGATGGTAATAAAGCAACTTCAAAATGTCTGACATGCAAATAAGACAGACAGTACTTATCTGTTTAAAGTAGTAGACTTTTAAAAGTAAATACTGCTGAAATAACACATAATTATGTCATACATACAGCTTTAAGATAGTTCTACTAAAAATTTATGTCGATTTTTTTGTAATTATCAATTTGTTGCCCAGTTTTAATATTTGCAGAATATCTGTTTTAAAAATTATACCTAGCACTGTACTAATTAGCAAATTACAGAGTCAGAATTTGTATAGGATAGTAAAACATTCATTACTTGTTAACGAAATTTATGAGTTATCAGTAAGATGGAGGAGTCTGTAGGCAAACTAGAATCCCTCAAGACAGGCTTCTAGGAATGCATTATCTTAGTGACAAATATATGAACTATGAGGTAAATCTTGTAAATGATGAGATAAATAATCATAATCACAGCTCTTGCAATCTTAAATTATGAGAGGGAAATCAGTCTGCACATGAAATTTTATTTGCTTCTGAAAGGGTTTCAATAATAACCACAGAAAATATAAACTCTCTATTCTCCAAGAGAAGAAAAAAGTAATTTTAAAGTAGATTACATGAAAAATATTATGCTATATATAGGGTACCAAAATTAAAGTAATTAGGGATTGCCTTCTATTGAGTAGATCCATATCCTTCTTTACTCTATGAAAACTTCCTCATACAGACAATCCCATATGCTATTTACACCCCCCACACAACCCAGACTGTACACACAAATCCACATCCTGTAATCTCACCTGTGCTGGGAACTGATTAAGAAAATTCAGCAATTGATATGCTGGGTCACTAATTTGGTACTATGCTGCCCTAATTACGCCATGCAATGAAATCTGCTGCACACGCAACAGATCCTGCAACCAAAGTTCTACTGGTCCTTTTGCAATCACTGGAGTGTCCAACCGAACAATTCATAAAAGTAAAAACAGAACATGGTTACTAAACTTCTGTTCAAGAATGTTAGTTACGAAATAGTTACTAAATTTTGATTCAAGATAACTACAGATTTAATTTCAATAAACATACTAGAAATTTATTTAATGAAGATATAGTTTTGTTACACCTATTCTTGAAATGTTCATTTGTAATTAACAATAATTCAATTTAATAGATACTTTTATGTTCATTAATAAAATGATTTATCTATTAACTACACTTCTGAAAAAAAAGAATTCAAATAATTACCAGAATTTTTTCTCCTTCTCTTGATACGACTCCCATTATGTGATCATAATCCTTTGGGTGGAAGTCTGCTTCTTTTATATTGTCAGATATAGAAGGCAGATGTGGCTCTAAGGACAATTCAGAAGTCATTCAATGTAAATATATAACATTAGCAAAGGGAAAAAAATCTCAAGCAAGGTTATCCTGCAAAGGTTTATCTGAACATACAGATGAATTTCAGGCCATCTGTAGGTAATAATTACAGAAATGTTTGAATACAATTTTGTCTTCTTTTGCTGTTTTTTTACAGTTTCCAGAGGTGATCTAGGATTACAGAGATCAGCTATTGTGTGATACCAGCTATCTTCTTTCAATCAACCCTCAGTAACAATCCACACGTGTTGGACTACAAACCTTCAGTAACAGTCCAGACTAGCCGGATGAATTCTGCAATATGCAAAACAGGAAAGTCTCACAGGGTCCATTCTGTTAGTTTAGTTGTGAAAGGAACCATGAGCAAATCACTTGATGGGATCATATTCTAGTGTTCTGAATTCTGAAGATTTTTTTAAATTACTGATATCGATTTCATAAAATTTCCTAAAAAGCAAGAAATGAAAATTTTTCTCATCCAAAGTTTATAAGAAGAAAATGGTTACATTTTAGTTTATTAAATGCTTTTCCATATTCCAATTTTTTTTTGTTATAAGAAGAAAAAAATCACTAAGGTTGTACCTGAATTGTATGTGAATCTCTTGCTTGTCCAAGAATTTCAAGAAGGGCAGGATCAGAAACAAAAAAAATTCTAGGAAACAGTAGTCTTTTCTTCTCCAAGTATCTTTAAAATTCAACAAGATTTTTATTAAAATATTGCAGGTCTTCAATTTCTTATACATGAAAGTGAAAGTAAGACTGAAATACCATTAATATTTCATATAAACAATTTATAAAATAATAATGCATTAAAAAACAAACAATTCATACCCTGTAACTGATTTCTGACACAATTCCAACTGTTCATGTAAATGTGGGAGAAGTTGCTCCATAGTCTCATCTCTGACACAGCAGTTAATTACATTTGGGTTTTCACAAGCTCGTTGCATTATTCTTATCCATGATTTGTCAATATTCTGAAAATGCTTTGTTTCCTGTATATAGAAAAAACATAAGTACTTTCACAGCATAATCTGTGGGAAATTATTATACAGATAGCTTTTAATACAGAATAATAGGCAAGCATTGTAAAGTTTACCTGGGGTAAATGTTTTGTGATATCTCCCCCTACAAAAACGTCTTCAAGATAAATCCAGAGGTTCTGCACAACCAACCATTCTTCAGTTATCTCTGTAGAGCTGCTTAGTTTATAAATCCAGACCTGAATTTCTTTTTTAAATGGTGCATTGTATCTAAAAAAGCATGAGAAGCAGAAATTATTTAATTCTAAATAAAACTATTAAAAAAGAAGTACTTACAATAGTGAAAAAAACTCTAACAACACTTGTTTCACTTAGAACAAGAAGAATCTCCTGGAAAGTTTCTACCAGCTTGATTACATTCAGATATATTGAGACAATAGTTTGCTACTAATGCATGAAAGTCTTCCACTCGAGGAAGTTTTTCATTAGACATTGTAACATTCTTTTTCATTAAAAATAATCTTCCATTCAAATTTCCTGCTATTTTAGCCTAATAACAGTATAGTTGCTATCTCAGTGTGTTTCCAAAAATACCATACACAACAAATTCAAAAGTACCTATTGGTCAGTAAAGAGCCAAGAATCATTAAACTGTCCTCCATCAACATTATAATTTCTGATGATTCATTTCCTTTTAACAGTAACTCTCCTCTCCCTTTGAACGATGAAAAGCTCAGAATTTGGCTTCCCCAAATTTCAGCTATTTGAGATAGTTTGGCTTTTATATCCTTTTCCTTTGTAGCAGATATTCATATATCCTACAAAGAAGGAATAATTTTTTAGAATCTTTAGTCTTCAGAAATAAAATATTTCCTAATATTACACATTTAGTAATAGAATATTTTAAAACAATACATGAAATTTTATAAAATGGTACAGAAATGTGTCACAAAAATGCAGAGACCAAACTACTAATTTTACTCACGCCAATTACATATATGGATAACTGAAAAATGCACACTTGGAAATACATGGATATACCATTTCTGTGGCTTCACATTTTGTTATTTCTGCCTAACAAGATTTCTGAATCACCATTTCTACAAGGTTTATGGCAGTGATGTAGACTCGTCACCAGATGAACTCTCAATCTTATCACATTTTAATTTATAGAACCACAGAATCTAAGAATAGTTCAAGTTGGAAAGTTCATCAAGTCCAACATTTTATTCAAATCAGAGACTAATTAAAAATTATATGCTTCCATATCAATCATATATGAATATAAAAATATAAAAATAGATTTTGCATGCATATTTACCCTGTAAAACTTGCAAACTCCATTGAGAGTTTTTTCAGGTTAGGTGGGGGATCTTTTGAAGTGGTGGTTCGGAAGAAGACAAAAAGATCAAGAAAAGTAGTTATGTTAAATGATAACACGAGTGGAATGTTCCTCTAAAATTTCTGATTTCTTTACATATCTTTAAAGCAACATTAAAAAATTAGGTAACCATGCTCATTTGAAGATTTGTTTTGTTTTTCCCTGTTTAAAAAGGGCTAAGAAAATCAAACAAAATAGGGCTAGGAAGAATGTGATGATATTATCTATAAATAAGTGTCCAGATTCTAAAATTTCTCCACCAGCTGCTACCTCTATCCTTGTTCTTATGGATAAGAACTTCTAAATAAAATAGAACGATTTTAAACCACACTATTTTAAAATAGTGTGGTGTGATTCAGAGTCAAGGACTTTAATGAAGTAAAAAAATTTTTTAAAAAGGTAACCATTTCAGAAGTCATCATGTTATTTTTGCTGACAATAAAAAAATCAATGAGGGAAAAAATGCATGTACCTACCTCAATATCTTCTTTAAGAATTGGTGCTTCCATGATGTGTCGAAGGCAAAAGGAATCAGATTCTATATCAAATTGATGTCCTGTTGTTTCAGCAATACAATTCCAGTGTCTTTGCTTCATCGCTTTGTCAGTCATCATTTCCAACAATGGACAAGACTCACTAAAATCATCAATTTTTTTCTTGAGATCTAAAAACGCTTGCCAGTGTAGTCTACAGCACCTGCAGTTGAGTTAAATTGATACAGTAGTAAATGCTCCTTTTGTCAAAATAGGAATTGTTTAAACATTTTTAAAATAGGGAGATATGAAGTAGCTTGTATTGAGGTCAACATTTTCTATGTAAAATGTAATTTGTCTCAAACAGTCTACCGTTTTAGAAAAAACTGTGCAAATGCCCTACTAACAAATCATAATATTTAACAGTTTTAACCACTGTTATATTCTTTGCAAATAAACAGAAATATTGTAGTTTGCATTAAAACATAGCTTATCTGCTGCTTATCATCACAAACTCTCTATTGGCAAACAAAAAACCAAAGCAAAATTAGTTAAATTTCACATATGTAATCCTTGTATAAATATAATATTTACTTCAATTTACAATACCAGTAATACACGTCATGTATTAACATATCACTTCAGAGACAGATGTGAAAATTAGAAAGATATGACCACCTTCTCCTCCACTTTTGGTTAGTGGTCCTGAAACTATTCACCAAGAAAATGAAAAATATACACTTCTAATGTGGAAAACCCCAGCAAAACAGTTAAATGAATATTCATCTCTTTGCCCACACTTTTACAGAGCTTACACTCTAAGAATTAAGCAGTTGACCCACCACAGGAATGTCCTAATGTGAACGATAAAGTATATTCTTAGCAGGAAAAGTAATAAAGGTTGGATCATATTTCCCTTGGTTTTGCATCCTTTGTCACTTATCTGTCTACCTCCCACTGACATAACTTCATATTTTCTGTAATCAGGTACAATACAGCAGTCTGTGTCTGCTTTAGAGCTATGCTGATGCTGTGCGGTTGCCAGTACGTTCATGTTGATTAACTCTCTGGTTGCTGTCAAACAGAACGTTTAATATCTGTCTGCCTTTGCCTGAAGGGGAAAAGCATTTTGTGTCTGGTTTTGGACTACTGTGAAGTTTTGACTTTTATTAAACTCACAGGCACTTAAGGTTATTTTGTGAAAAATGTGTCTTGTTGAAAGTTGGAACTAGCCAACAGAATAAAGAAAAAAAAAAGTGTTGAAGAATGCTGAAAAGAGGAGCACAAACAAGATCAGGCAGTGACATCATAGTCACCTTTTTCCTTAGAAAACCAGGCAAAACATCCGAGTATTTTACAAATTTCTCTGTTTGCAGCCATTGTTTTCATTCACTAGTAAAGAGTTAATGTCAGGTTCAGTGCTTTGGGACACAGGAATCAGACATAGCAGAGAGGCAGATTTTGAATGACACAATTCAGGTTCCAGAGCTGGTCGCCCTGTTATCCTTCTTGGGTCTTGTGAACCAGGAGATAGCATTTTACAAAAAGACAAGATACTGACAATTGGGCATCTCTCAATATCTTGCTTCTTTGAGAGACTCTTAATCCCTGAAATTCTATCAGCACATGTAACCTCAAATGTGGGAAAGAAAAATATTCTTTGGCACATATTTCCTTGAAATGTTATTAGCCTCTGGTTAATGTTTTCTACTTAGAAATTCAGAAATAATGCAAATCTAAGACACAACCTTCAGCTCCAACTGTCAAAAGTGCAATTTCAAAACCACATGAATTCTTTACTTAGCAATTTTATGCCATATAATGGCACAATTGATATGTCAGCTAACCTTCAGGAAAACATACGTTTACTAGACTACCATGAAACCCTGGACTAGAAGTTAATAATAAAAAAAAAAATCAAGTAAAAAATCTATATTCTTTAGTACAGATCCACTCCCCCTAGTTTAGGCAGGTTATGCTACTGGTTTTGGGTTACCTGAACCCATTAATGTGATAAGCTATGAAAAACTGCCAAACTAACACCAAGAGGTAAGATATATTGACTAAATGAAGAACAGAAGGAAGTGATAGGTAAATAGGTGGGACAAGTACTTAACAGCCTAATAAAGAACTATTTATACTGAAGTTTTTTCTCTACACTGCAGTTACAAAGGTAAGTGCCCTTTTATACGTTTCTATTTGAATTACCATAAATGAATGTCATTTTCAGAGCGTAATATACTTTAGCTCTTGTGGAGCTCTGTATTTCAGAAATCAGACTTTAACATTATCTAAGATAGATTTAAAGCTGTTTTAATAGGCCTGCCCTGCTCTATAACTGTCGTATAGATACACTCTAAAATACCAAAGACTGGCACAAGTACAAACATATCAATTAGTCATGCCTTTATTTTGGAAATTAATAATCAAAGATTCTGAAATATTGTTGTAATAGGAAGACTGGGGTTGCAAAGAAAGTGCCAAGAAAGATGGAGTTGTTTCAGGATGGAGCTTGCCAAGCTTATAACAGGACTCGATTAGGTCACAGGAGAGCTAGGGACTGCACGCAATGCAGTTATTCTGTTGTAAAATAATCCTTGTCCTAGTCTTCTATATTATATCTCTTCCCAAAATAATATAGGTATTTTTGAAAATATTAAAAATACAGTTAAATTTAAAGGTTAGAAAATACTTCTGAATCAAACTAATTATATCTAATCCTCTCAACAGGGTCAAAACCATTTTAAGCTTTCAGCATTCCTGCAACATTTGTAACTTTTTTTACAAAGCCTCACGATTTAAGACACTCTGCATTGTTAATGTATTTGAAATATCAGAAATGTTTTTTAAAAAGGATAAAATGTTCTAAAAGACTCAGAAATGTTCTTCTTATATTCAGGACTTAAAATCAGTGGGCTAATCCTCCTAGTTGAAGAATTTACCTTTTAAAAATAAACTTTCATCTCTCCTAACATCTTGGATTAGCTAAGGATCAACTCTTCAACTGATTGTATGCCCTTTGATTATCAAAACTACAGGTAAAAGGCTGGTTAAGTAAACTGTTATTCCAGTCTTCCTTGAAGAATCTTATTACTTTATGATAAATCTTATTCATGGAAGTTGTGTATTTAAATATATCAACTAGCTTTATTGAAGTCACCTAAATTTTAATGCATTTAACATCAGTTACTATTCACACTATGAGCATACCTGTTTTGAAAATCCAGAAGTTCAGCATTAATTTTTTCAATATCTACATCTGTCCAAAGTATCTCATAATAACCATTGATATTGTTAATTACAGTATCATATAATCCATACATTTTCTGAAGCAAGCCTAACTCCTTCCTGCGGGTAAAAAAAAAAGTCATGCCAATAATTTCAACCAGGTATTTGGATATATCACAATAGTTAAATACATGGTATAGGTAATGTTACTACAAAAAAATGGAGGTAGATCAATTAGATTATGTTTCTTAATGTAGAAAGGAACACTTCATGAACAAAATCCACAAAAAAGAGCAGATAGTTGGTGCTAAGGACCTAATATACACATTAAACACATTTGAGGGAAGTTTTGCTTTGGTCTGGTTCTGTAAAACTTTCATTCATCTGCAAGGAACCTAGTTTATGCACCCTGAGCTGCCTCTGCAGTGCAAAGCAGAGCTTGTAAAGTGGAGACCAGCAGTCAAATTAGTTTGGAAGCACTCTGAATCTGAACTAAAACGCTGATCTGAAAAAAAAACAGAAAGGGTCAGGTCCTGATCTGGTGTGAATCATCGTCAAACCATTGAAATGGCTGGCACAGGAACTTTAGAATCTGATTCCCATTTGTACAGCTGCTCAAAAAATTTAGACTTTCGTAAAAGCTATAGTTGCATTTTTCATGTATGATGATATATATGGCCTTTCCTTGCCTTTTTCTTGTTTGTTCTTTGTACCGTATTTGAATACATAATACTATATTTACTCATCTACTTATATGTAAGAGTGTATATATATATATATTTCTAGGCCATGGTATTCTGCTCCTTTATATAGTATTTACATGTAGTAAAATAATCTGGTATGGTTCTGTTACCCTAATAAATAAGTACAATCATTTTTTATTGGCAAATTCATTAGATCTCTAAAATTTTCATTGCTTTTTTATTTATTTATTTATTTATTTAATTTAAGGCAATGGAAATCTTCCATACTGTACTATTCCCTCTTTGGTGTACCCTGAGCCTTTCTAACATCCTCAATAAACAGCTAAGACAGCTGTATTTCCACAGTTACCTGACTTTATGCAAAACTTCATAGTCTGTGACAGGCAATCCAAACAACTGTTCACCAGATGAGTATATGATAAACTTTCTCCACAGCTCGTCAAAGTTAGCCTGATAAAATTAGGATTCATACAGACAAAATGAAATTATGTTTATATTAGAAGTTTTAATTTAAAATTGTCTAATAATAAATCATTTAACAGTTCTAAAATTGCCTTATATTAATTTTACTAGAAACATATTTAAATGTCTGAAAATATTTTTTATCTAAAATTTTGAACAGTTCTTATGTAATACTCAAAACCGTACATTGAATTCAAATAGGGAAAATTTATGTAACAAGCAATAATTTGAAGAAGTGTTTTATAAAAACAGGATGTGAAATGAATTCCACGTCACTGGGGAAAGAAAAAAAAAAGGAAATATTTGTATCAGACAGTAAAATATCCAGCCTGGAAAAAAAAATGCTGAAGAGTGCCAAAAAATAAAATTATTTTAAAAGTATAACTGCTGTCCAAAGGATATGATCACAATAGAAAAATGCAAAGAAGAATGATTTTGGCAGTTACTATCCATAAGTACAAAGAATTGTCTTGGCAAAATAATAAATACAGCAAATTCAACCAAAATCACTCAATTTT
>Ga0181612_144688_pt1 | contig 35703 bp, 29 predicted proteins | sample HoacroProtozoa21_FD_119630 | JGI IMG/M metagenome (GOLD analysis project Ga0181612, IMG submission 119630) | Hoatzin crop microbial communities from Cojedes, Venezuel. Combined Assembly of Gp0051906, Gp0051904, Gp0051908 | reverse complement strand
TTAGACCTAACATTCTTTGAAGTAATTTTTCCATTTTTCCTAACGCCAAAAGAAACATAATTCCAAGCAATGGGAATTTTAATGCTATTGCACCAAAAGAATATATAAATATTGTATATACAAACAAATGCATTGGCTGCAAGAATATTGTCATCAATGTCGCTCTCAACCAATTATCAAAACCTTGTGCCCTTCCATCTCCTAATTTGTCTATTGAATAAGTCATACAAACTAAGGGAGCTATTATCATATAAAATCCAATTTTGAACATTCTAATCACATATATTACGCAAAACTTTATTTGTGTTCCCAGCAATATTACCCATAGTGTAATATAAATTATTCTTCCCATTGTTCCAGTGTTCATAGTTGCATTAAATATATTGGCTGATATTTTTGTTTCAACATCCCATATATTGTGACCACCATTATTAGCAATTTTGTTTATCAAATTAACTAGCCAATCGGATGCCCATATTGCTCCGATAAATATATACTGCAATACAAACATTAATATCATTCCCTCTACCCATGATATGGCCATCTTTTGATATTTTGCCCTTTCACTGGCAACAGTTGCTAATGCCATTCGTATTCCAACATAAATCAACGTCACCACACAACCTGCTAATGCAATATTTCTAATACTCATATACCATGCTGGTACTGACTCATTTAATATTTTTAATACCGACTTTGCTTCTTTGTTAGTATTGCTATCAGGTTTTGTTATAAAATATTTTATATTAACCAAATCATATTTATTTGAAAGCGCTTTACCCACATAAAATGAACGACTGAAATAATTAGAATCATCGCCAACAATACTTCCAATAATTGGATTAATTATCAGTTTACTCAAAATTAGTATTAATGTTGATAAAAGTGCTGTAACTGGTGCATTGCTTGATGACGTCGGTGTAATCGATACACCGCTTTGCTCCTTATTTCCATTTTGTCCATCACCTGTTGATACGGTACCATTTTCAAAAGCCGAGTCCATGTTGTTTTGATTAGTACTTTGCATAACACTAAGTGCTGTTTCGCTTGAATTTTGATTATAAAAAGTTCCGCCTGAAGTTAGTTCATCCGCATATGAACAATTTGCAAGCAAATTCAGTATAACTATTAAAATTGTAATCACCGCGGTGAACCTCTTCTTCATTAACTCTCCTTTTTTCAGTCTTCAATTGTCTTTGTCTTTTCTTTTGCAATTTCATTATTAGACTTTTCTTATTTTTATTTTAAATATTGCACTTTTATATATTAAATAAAGCCATTGTAAATCTTGTTTTATTTTCATGCATTAAATCCTATTGTTCTTTGGCTTGCGCTTTCAGCTTCAAGTTATTAACATTTGTGTCAATAAACTCGAATTCTTTCTTGGTTGGTCGTATTTCTATTATCGCTGTTTGATCACTAACCTTGAATAATCCTTGTCCACGTCCGCATGTTGTCAAAAAGTTAGCTTCGCCTGCACTTAATTTAAATACTTCTTTTATGTACTGTATTTCTGATTTATCCTGAGCTAGGAAAAGTTTAGTATCCGATGATGTCAAAACCGCCTGAACCTCTGATTTCTCATAGAAATCTTGGAATCTCTGTGATACAACTGCTAGTGAAACATTTCTTTTTCTAGCACGTCTTGCCATTTTATTTAAGAAATCTACTGCTTCAGGATATGGCAACAACATCCACGCTTCGTCTATAAGTACTCTCTTCTTTCCTGCTTTAGATTTATCTTCTGAATTTTTCTTAACATATTTTTCCCATATCCATGAAAGAAGTATTTGTTGAGCTAGTGGTCTAGCAAATCTTTCTTCCAATTGTGATATATCCAAATTGATAAATGTAGTTCCTTCTAACAAATCAAAAGTTGATTGTCCGTCAAAGTACGACATCTGTCCATTATATTCTCTGACGTATTGCTTCATAACTTTTGTTAAATAACTATAATGAATTCTGTAGTCAGGGTTTTGGTTTTGATTAGCATTTAACAAAATTCTTCTATACCACGAGCCTATTGTTGGCATTGGCTTTTTCTTACGTCCTAAGTAGTTGCTTGAGTTAACATTTGATCTGTCAACTGCATATAAACTATTTACATCATTAGTTATTCCTAAAGATGCATACTCTTCTGCTGCAGCTTCAGCTATAATTTGCTTCGTTACCTCATTTACATCTTCTGTTCGCGTTGAGCCGCGTGCCATAGTCAATAAAATTTGAGTAACGTCCTCGACTTTGTTTTCTACATTCAACGTAACTCTTTCACGACCTGTTATTTCGTCCTTAGTTATTTCTGATTCCAAGTCGAATGGGTTAATTATCGTTGTTGATGTTGGAGAAATCGTAACATTCAATCCACCTAAAGCTTCTGCAACGACACCATATTCACCTTCTGCATCAAGTGCTAGCGATTCAATTCCCATCAAAACCGCACTCCTTGCGATTAGGGTTTTGATGGTTACACCTTTTCCTGCACCAGACTTACCGAATATAACCATGTTGTAGTTACTTAAAGTAGGACTGAAATTGTCATATAGTATTGGCAAACCTGTTTGACGGTTAAACCCGATTGGAATTCCATTTTCGTGTCCGACGTCAGCATTTATAAAAGGAAATACCGTTCCCATTGATTTACGGTCGAATGTATGTTTCTTCCCTAGTTGATCTTCGTTAAATGGAAGATTTGACTTGAATGCTTCCTCTTGTCTTGCCCATGCAGTTTTCATTCCGGTTAGGGTTTTGGACATTTCTGAAGAAAGCAATTCCGATTGTCTATCCAACTCTTCCATGCTGTATGCAAAAATTGTACACATTATTGATGCTTCAAATAATTTATCCAAACCACTTGCAATAGCATCTCTTAATTCCTCTGCCTCTGCACGCTTTTGTGCAAGTATGCTTTCTCTGTTGATATTACCTCTGTCGGCAGCAACAATTCTCTCAGATTCCAACTCGTTAATGGTTTTGTTCAAATCATTTTGCGACTTTGCCTCACTTATCGGTGTAATAAAAACCGAAACATTGATATCACCAAAATTATACATTCCTCTCAATAAAAGTGGGAAAGTACATATTCTTGGCAAGGTTGACACAAGCATGGTTCGTGCATATTTATTAGTGTTTGCAAAAATTTCTATGTGGTTTGTGCTAGTTGCATCGATACCTGCCGGCGCTATCAAATCCTTAATATCTTTCTGATTCATTTTTATTATATTATTTTCTTGAGTTTGGCTTCTGATTGGTATATTTTCCTGCATACCATTGTTTTTCATCGATTCTCCTCCTCTTTAGTTATGCGATTATTTTATCTTTGTTATCTTATTTGTGTTTTAGCCTGTTCCACTCAGTGTGGTCACTTACTAAATGATATTTAATTCAGCTACTTGTTTGATGATGAGCGGCACATAAGCTTATTAATTATTTTAATTATTATAATTATTTTAATTATTTTTTAATTATTTTAATTATTTTAATTATTTTAATTATTTTTTAATTATTTTAATTATTATAATTATTATTCATGGCTTTTTCAGCATCGTCTAAGGCTTGCTGTGCATCGGCTTCATCAATTTTTTGTCTTGTACGTTCATATAACGGTTTGCTAATCTCTGTACGATATTCATCAACCATTTCTTTTGCTCTAGCTTTAACTCTTCGTGCACGATCTGCCTTTTCAGCTCGCATTTGGCTATCTGCTTCGATTAAGCTCTTCGAAGCAATCTGTGCTGCTGCGATTGATACTTGTTCCTCTATTCTTTGCTTCTTAGCTTGCATTATATCTTTGGCTGTTGAATACAATCTGCTGTAATCTGCATTTATTGCATCTCTTAAAGAATATGATTCAGCTCCATCTCTGTTGTATGCAACGTATAATAATTCTGCTAACTCTTCTGATGTCAAAACCTTACCCGTTACATCTGCTGATGACAATGCGCTGATTATTGATTGAGCTCGTGTATACAATTCGTTGAATGCTATATCATTAATTTCTTCTTTAGAATATTTGCTAACATCGCCTTGCTCAGCTGGATAGTACGAAATAACTATGTAAGTTTTTTGCTGAAGAATATTTTTATTTTCATTTATTCTTTGGGTATAATCTTCAAGCGATTCACCATACTCTAAAATATTTTCTTTTCTGCGAATTTCGAATGCAATTCGCTCATATGCTTTTCTATTACCCGCTTCACTTGCTTGTTTAGCCTGAGCATTTAATCTAACTATTTGATTAGCTAAATCCTCAGTACGTTTATTATATTCAGCAAGCAAGGAATCAAGGTTTAAGGTTCTGGTTTGAACGTACAACTGAATTGGAAAACGCAATGTGTTAAGAAGTTCGATAAAGCCTGCTTCAACCGCTTGTTTCTCCACTTCAGAAAGCAAATCATAATTTACACCTTTGCAATCTATTACCATGACATATTGCTTTTGATTTTTTCTAACAATCATGTTGTCCTTAATTTCATCAAACTCCATAAACTCATAGATAGAATTTATAGCATCCCCCGTACGTGTAATAGCATTTGCCGGAACTTTTTTTGCTGTTCCTCCTGTTGTTGCTTTTATTGCGGCATCATTTTTAGCCTTTTTCTCCGCAGCTTCCTTATTGCGTAATCTTAAAATTACAAAAACCGCAAGTCCGCCTAAAATTAGTATTGCAAAAATAACAATTATAAGAATTAAATCAAGTAATTGTATTGTACTCATTTATTTTTCCTCCTTTGTATCGCTTGTTGATGTGCCTCTTATTCCGTCTAATGCTTTTTCAATCCCCAATGAATCCGTTGAATATGTCGGTTCTTTACGCGGAACTGCATACGAATAAACTTTTTTATTTTTCTTGTATATAGCATAATTTTTTATTATCTCGTCGATTGAATCTCCACCAACATTTTTTACTAATTTCGAAGTCCCGACAGTTGGCATTTTCAACATTGCAAGTCCATATCCAGCTACAGCTAGCACTGCCATTATAATCACTCCAACTAGTTTCATTCCTAATGCATTAAAGACTAAATAAAAAATTCCACCTATTAATCCGCCTATTGCAGTATAAATCAATGCTTTTGTTGTGAATATATATAAAATTCTACTTTCACCTTTTAGTTGATTACTTGGAATATAATAACTTCCCATGTTTCCTCCTTAGTTTTGCTTCTTGTTTATAGTTTAGTTAAATCAGTTGTCCTAATTCGTTTCTTCAAATATTTTAATCAATTTAGTTTATTGCACTATTATTCTGGACAATTAACTAATTGTTTAATTTAAATTAATTCTCGCTTTTAGTACATTTCTAATTAACTCTGTATTTGTGAACTAATTTCCGCTAGTTTTACTTTAATAATTTCTAATTAACGCTGTATCTGTGGCTAATTTCCGCTGGTTTTACTTTAATAATTTCTAATTAACTCTGTATCTGTGAGCCAATTTCCGCAACTATATTAAATATGCTTGTTGCAAATATTATCAAAACCGCAGCTACTATAAACCAGATTAACTTTTGCTTTACTTGTGCTTTATCGTCAGCTCCTGAAATTACATATTTAACTCCTAAAACCATACCAACACCGGTCAAAACTATCAAACCAATTCCCATCATTGCTCTTGCAATTGGTTTCAATTCTTTCCACATATCTGCAAAAGTAAATGGTTGCTCGGCAGCTCCTTTGCTTATCCATGCTGCAGCTTGATTTTGAATATCCATGTTATTTGCTGCATATACCGCTGTGTTGCCATACGCTGTAGCAACTGTTCCAAGCGCAATTACCGTTATCACTAATTTTGCTATAATCATTTTTATATTCATTGTCATTCTCCACTCTTTATTTTTGTTTTTATTGCTTTTTATACTTTCATTGCTTTTTATACTTTCTTCGCTTTTTATACTTTCTTCGCTTTTTATACTTTCTTCGCTTTTTATACTTTCATTGTTTATCAACACTTATCTTCAATATTCTTCGTATTAGAATTTAATTTGTGAAACTATAGTTATTATTGCCGTTACAGAAAATATAATTACTGTACCAATTACAGCTGCGACCATTTTCTTTTTTATTTCAGCTTTTGCATCAGGTGAAGACTGCATAAATTGCAATCCTATTATCATCCACCATGCTATTACAACAGCTATACATACATATCTTATAACAGCTAACACTGTTGCTATTGAATCTTTCGCAAAAATATATGACGGTTGCACTTTATCAGAAATATGATAGGTCGTTGCAAACACTTGCTTTTGCATAAAATATCCAATTGTTCCAAACAATGATGCTACAAGCTTTTTTATGTTACTCTTTTGTACTAATTTACTCTTATTTTTCATCCCAATACTCCTATTGTTATTCTCCCTATAATTTTACTAGGAAAACCGTTTTATTTCAATAGTTTGACGCATTTTTTGATAAAACATTTTTGTAATAATTTTTGTCTAAAACAAAAGAGTGGCAAACGTTTTCATACGTTTGCCACCCCACATTTGACATAGAGCCAATACTTGACATAGAGCCTGCCACATTGCTTTCTTGCTTATACTTCTTTATAATTCAATTCTTCTTTCATATATTCTATTTTTTCTTCATTTTCTTTAGTCTTTTCTTCAAGTGATTGAGCTATTTTATCATATGGTTCAGTCATTCTTTCTTTTACATTGTTATATACCGTTTTTGCTAAATTTTTAGTGCCTCGTATATCACCATTTACTATATTAAAATCTTCTTTCACTTCAACCTGTTTTTGACTTTCTTGTCCTATTCTCTGGTCAGCAAGTTTTTCTAAATTCCTAAACGCTACAACTTTTTCTTCAGCTGCTTGTTTTGCTTCTTCCACGAATTTTTTATTTTTTCTGAATTTGTTAGCCATTCTCCCTATTGTTCTTTGAAAAATAGACAGTTTTTGTGCTTTGGCAATATCTGTTTGCCCTTGAGCTTTTACCCCATCATAAATATTTTTACAAAGAATTTCGAATTCGTCTCTTTCTTGTTCCTTTTCTTTTATTTTGTTATCTATGTTATCAATTTCTTTTAATATTCCATTTCTCTTTACTTCGATTTTGGCTAACGGATTCTTAGATTCTAATTCTTTTAAATCTGCCATTCCCTTTTGTAATGTTTCTCTTTCATTGTTTGTTAACGCTTCCCGTTTTCTTTGTTTCTCAACCATGCTACTTAACTTGTATTTATACGCTTGTGCTTCTTCATTATATACTTTAAACTCGTCACTGCTCTTCATATCTTCATATTCTCTATCACAATCCCTTAGCGCATTTAACAATGTTATTAGTTTATAATTCAAAAGAATTTTTTCGCTTTCAATACGTTGCCCATTTTGTTTCTTTTCAGTTCTCATTTTATCACAATAAGGTACATATTGATCCATTATTTTGTTTACAACCTCTTGTGCTTTTGACTGTTCAACGCCAAATTTAACTGCTTTTCCATTAATACTTTGCTCAATTCCTTGCTTTTCTTCAATTTCTGTTTGCGATATGATTTTATTTTCCTTTACTGTTTGTGCCGCAGTACTAAGTGCTACACAATCAATATATCTTTTTAGCGCCATTAACAATTTCTCACGTGCTTGCATAGCACTATTATCCCTTTGTGCTTGTTGTTCTGTTGTTTGATCATTAGTGTTTTCAAATTCCATTGACATTTTTTCTCCTTTGATTTTTATCTTGCTTTAAGCTCTTTGTTGATTATTTTGATTATACATCTGGTTTATCATATTATAATATGGAAAATCCTCAATTCTAAAAGGATTTAAGTTCGGGTCTCTTTCAAGCATTGTTTTTATTTCTTTCAAAACCTTTTCTTTATCCTCATCCACTTTATTTTTTAAATTTTCCAACTCCTCCAATGACATAGCATCGATATTATATATTTTGCCATCATAAACTAAAACATCATCATTCATTATTTGATTATTCACTCTTTGTGCTGCTTGTAGATTCTGTGGAACATTCATTGTTTGTGGAATGCTAACATTCGTTTGAGGTTGCAATGTCGGTGTTCCCTGTATCATGTTTTCATTATAACCTTTTACATTATTTTGAGCAGTTTCTGGCATTTGATTTGAGTTCAAATTATTCATTGGCATGTGATTCAAATTCATATTGTTTGTTGAAATCTGGTTTGAACTCAAATTATTCATTGGCATGTGCATAAGTTGGTCTTGCCTTTGTGTAAATTGATTTTGCCCCATCATGTTTTGATTAAACTGATTTTGCATTATTGGATTCTGCACAGTTTTATTTAATTTATTCATCGAGTTAACATTTCCTACTCCGTAATTTCTGTATACTTGATTAATTCCACTCATATTGTTAGGAACATTCACTCCGTTAAAATTATTCATAACATTTGCTCTATACATAGCATTACCATTATATAAAGCCCCACTATTATTGGTGCCATTGTTATTTTTTGCATTTACCGCATTTACGCCATAGATATTGTTTCTATAATACAAATTTGAATTATTCATTTGATTTATTGAATTATTTTCCATTTCGCTTCTCCTTTTTTCGATATTAAGTTTAACATATTCCAAATTTTTTTATCAATTTTATTCTTTAAATGTTTTTTTATTTTAATCTGTTTGCAATATTTTTGACATAGAGCCATAAAAAAAGATGAGCCTGAGCCCATCTTTTTTATCTTTAATTCTCTATTATAATTACCATTTAAAATCTTTAATCCAACCTACGATTGTAGCTGCTGCAAATACTAGAACTGCACCAACAACATAGATGATTGCTGATTTCTTAATTTCTGCTTTTCCTTCTGGTGATGCAGAAATAAATTTAACACCTAATACCATCAACATAAGTAGTGCTGCTGCATAGCATACATATTGTACTATTGCTAAAACAGTTGATGTTGCTGCTGGTAATCCTGATGGAATTGAAGTTCCTATTGAAGGTAATGCCATTGAACTTGCAAATACCATTCCACAAGCAGTTATGATCATAGCGATAACAAATAAAGCGGTAGTAATTTTTGCTAACTTATTCATCTTCATAAATAATCCTCCTTTTTCAAATACAATTATAAAATATTTGCGCGAAGTTGTCAATCGTTTTTACCATCTTTTGCCTGTTATCTGCGAGAAGCATTTTCTTCTTTCTCTGTCATTTTCATGCAAAATTTGACAATATCTCCAACATTCTGCAATTTAATTAAACTAGTTTAATTAGGTTTTGTCAATAATTTTTATATTTCATTCTTATTGCACATTGGCATTAGCTATTTATTTATTTGGCAAAACCTTTGATAATATTGACTTCTCGGCTTTGAATACCTCTGCTCTTGCTTTTTCCAAATCCTTTAAATCTATTTCTTTTAGTGATTCAAAATAATCCAAACTCATGATTCCTTCTACAGCATCGGAAATATATCTTCTTCCAATATTAACAACATCTTCGTATTCAGTGACTAATGTTCCATACAAATTTTTCTTAGCACGTTCTACATCTTCTTGCGATATCTTTTCATTTTCTAAAGTTGCAATTACTCTTTCATAAACTTTATCCGGATCCTTCGAAGCTCCTTCAATTATTACATGCGAAAATTCGTTAGCCATCTCTAAATTTCCACTTAATGCTTCCATCAATAATCCCTCAGTATATAGCTCATCATATAATTTTGAACTTTCGCCAATCAAAATATCTAGTAACATTTTGATTCCTATTTTACGTTTAGTTTTTTCTTTGCTAGAACCGTTTATTTCTATTTTCGAAAAATCTCTATACCCTATCATAAATATTGGCATATTAACATCCATTTTATCGCACTTACTTTTTTCGTTTATATCATCTTCATATGGTGGATAAATTCTTTGGATTTTCTCCATTTTTTCGCGAGGTAGTAAACGCTTCTTTATTTCTTCAAGCATTTCTTCTGGAACAAAATTTCCAGCAATGCACATTATCATATTTGAAGGATGATAAAAAGTATTATAACAACTGTATAAAGTTTCTTTGGTGATATGACTTATTGTTTCGATAGTGCCTGCAGTATCAATCGTTATAGGATTGTTTTTATATAAGCATTTCATTGCATTCATGTACAAGCGCCAATCCGGTTCATCATCATACATTTGAATTTCTTGTCCAATAATTCCACGTTCTTTTTCTACATTTTCATCAGTGAAATACGGGTGCTGAACAAAATCCATAAGTTCATCCAACCCCTCATAAAAATTTTCAGTTCCGGAAAATAAATATGCCGTGTGATCATTGGTTGTATACGCATTTGCATTTAATCCTAGTCCCATCAATTTATACAAACTATCAACACCATTTTCTTGTTCAAACATTTTATGCTCAAGATAGTGTGCAACGCCATCTGGCACTTCTACTTCCTTATTTGTTCCCGGTTCAATAAATTTATTATCAATTGAGCCATACTTTGTAGCCCATATTACATATTTCTTATTAGTATTTTCATTTGGAACAAGAATCACTTGCATTCCATTATCCAATATTTCTTCATACACTTTCACGTCTATCTTTTTATTTTCGTATAATTTCATTCTTTCTCCTCAGCTTTTTATGTTTTTGATTTTTGCATTTTTATGTTTTATTTATTTTTTTGTTTTTTGCATTTTTATGTTTTATACTTTTATTTATGAGTTTTGCGTTTTTAATTTTTATACTTTAAAAAAATCAATCATTGCTCTCAGAATTAGTTAGGTAGTAAACTAATTTCATTTTTATTGTATTTGCTACTTCTACTACATCATCTTTTCTAACATCTTTAACTTGTTGCATAAATTCTGATAACGTAATTTTTTCGTTAAACAATTCTGCCTGAAATTCGTAATTAGTTGTTGCAACTTGACTTTCAGGTATTGCTCTTATTGTTGCATACAAAGTTTCCTTTGCATTTTCTAGTTCTTCATCGGTAATTTTTCCGTTTTTCATATCTTCAATTTGCTCACCAATTACATCATAGCATTTCTTAAAATTCTCAAGCATTATGCCGGTTCTGATGACTATAAATTGCTTATGTTTGTTATATTGTGCTGCAACAGTATAAGCTAAACCATTCTTCTCACGAACATTTTGGAACAATTTCGAATTTGCATCTCCACCCAAAATGACGCTATATACCAATGCAGCTACTTTATTTTCAACCTTAGCATCAAAAATAATATTTATTTTTCCTTGAGTTACATCAAGTTTATCTACAACTTTAACCACAGCGTTACTTTCATTATTCTCATTTGTCCTTTTATCTTTTCCTTTTATCTCTTCATCTTTTGTGTTTTCGCTTAATTCAATATTTTCAACATCTTCCTTTGAAACAAGTTCATACTCGCATTTATCTAATGCACTTTCAGGTTCATTTTCCTGCAACTCAATATCTTCTTCCCAGTTTGCTATTCCTAAATTTGCATACTCGTCCGGTATTTCAACTTTGTTCGCGTCTTTTCCTTCAATAGCAAAATATATTTTAGCCTCTTTTAAAATTTGGCGATAATACTCATACAAATTTTTCTCATCGATCTCTTCCAAATCCTCAAGATTACCATAGATATATTCACCATAAGGTTCGTCTTTGAAATATTCTTCTATTGCGCGAGTGTAGGCATACTTGGTTTTGTCATCTTTTCGCATTTCAATTACATCGGCAAGCTGTTGTTTTTCCTGGCGCACATATTCTGCATCAAAACCTTTTCCATCTACTTTTGGATTAAAAGCCAAATCCAGCATCATATCTGTTGCTTCTTGCGCTAGATTAATATTTTCCGGAATATACTCATTTGCTAACACGCTCATAAAAAATGTAAGAATATAATAATCTCCATTCTTCTCTTCCTTGCTATATATGCTTGCGCCATACATATCTGATTCTTTCATGCTAATTTCACGTTGTGTTGGATATTTCATACTGCCGCGTAACAAAACATCTGAAAGAATTGCATTTTTCGTAAATGTGTGACTCTTCATTGGAATTGCTACATATATTGCAATTTCATTAGTTCTGAATTTATTAGTTTCAATTCGTTTTATTTTCATTTTTTATTTTCCTTTTCTTTTTTTGTTCGTTCTTTTTTATTTGTTCTTTTTGTTCATTCGTTTTTATTTTTTGTTTTTGCGTTTCGTTTTTATTTGTCCTGTTTTTTGTTTTATTTAATTCTCAATTTATTTCTCTAAAACAAAATAATGATTTTTTCTGTGTATTCATTCCAAATATTCATTCTAGATATTCATTCTAAATATTCATTCTAAATAAACATTCTAAATAGGCCATTCAAAATATTCATGTCTCTTCCTTATAAATCTTATAAGTTTGTTTGGCTTTCTAATTTCAAAAAAGCAGACGTAAAATACGTCCGCTTTTTTCAATTTTACAATAACTTATTTCTTTTAGTCATTGGATTGCTTTAATTTTGAAAAAATTAGAACTTTCTTTTTCTTGCAGCCTCTGATTTTTTCTTTCTCTTTACGCTAGGTTTTTCATAGCATTCTCTTTTTCTAACCTCTTGTAACAAGTTGTTTCTAGCGTTTTCTCTTTTTAGTTTTCTTAAAGCATCTTCTATATTTCCATTAACTACTTTTATTTCTGGCATCTCTTTATCCCCCCTTCCACAGTATAAACTATTGTATGGGATTTTCGATCTAATAACTAGTCAAAATCTTCTCAAATACCCGCTAATTATATATTATTTACTATTTTTTGTCAACTCTACTATTTTTATATCAAAGTGTATCACTTAATTTTACCGTTGATACTATTTATAAATATACAATTGTGGATTTACTGCTGTTCCATTTATTAAAATTTCGAAATGCAAGTGTGGCCCTGTTGAAATACCTGTTGAACCTACTGCACCAATTACTTGTCCTTGCACTACATATTCTCCCGCTTGAACATATCTTTTTGAGCAATGTCCATAACGCGTTTGCACCGAAGAATTTGCGTCACTTTGCACCGTTATTAAATTACCGTATCCATAATACGTCCCTGAAAAAACAACTTTTCCTGAATGTGCTGCCTTTATTGCAGTACCTGTTGAAGCTCCAATATCTAGCCCTTTATGATTGTCTCTTGAACGTATACCGAATCTTGAAGTTATTACACCTGATACCGGTTGTATCAAACTTATTCCTAAATTAGTAGCATACGCTGTTGAGCTATATACCTGCGTTCCAATATATTGATATGAACTATATGTATATACTTTTTTCTTTTCATATATTGCATTTACTGCATCATCAACAGATGCAAGCTTGATTTCTGTTGTTCCGGTTTTGTCTTCGTCGGTTAACTCTTCCTCGTTAACTTCCTCAACTTCGCCCTCATCGTTGACAGCGATTTTTGTTTCGGTAACTGGCTTCGAATTATATTTTTCAACAATTCCTAGCTTATCTTTGTTGGCACTGTTTTTTTCTTTCAACTTAGACACTACCGTTTCGGCATCTTCAAATGTTTGCACATATTGTTTTTCAGAACCGTCAACAACAATTGCATAATACCTATAATAAGCTGTGCCTTTTGAAGCTATTGCTTTAAAAATATCATCATCATTTGTGTCAATATTTTTCTTTAACAAAACTGCTTCATACGTTGGCATCTCCGGAAGTTCAACAAATGCTATATCTTTGCCATTCCCTGAGTTTAAATAATCATTGATTCTTTTTTGCAATGCCACTCTATCGTTAGTGTATCCTATAATTTCTCCGCCAAGATATACCGCATATGTTTGCCTGTAAGAAATTTCAATTAATCCCAGTAGCAATATTACAGCAACTGCTGCAACACCAAGGACTTTTATTCCTTTACGGGCTTTGGCCGCTATTTTCTTTATATTAATTGTAATCTACCTCCTAAATAAAGAGTATAATCACGTTGTTTTCTGCATGTTTAATTCTATCTTTTAACTACTAATTTGTCAAATTTTTTGTTAATGTAAGCTGTTAATTTCGTCATGAATTCTTCCGGCGCAATATCTTTATTTGCCACCATTTCCAATCCCTTTTCCCAACTTGCCGTCAATTCGGGATTTAATAAATCCGGCATCGACTTTCGCACAATATCATATATCAATTCACCCTTTTGTGTAGGTGTTATTATTTGTGTCTTTTGGTTTATTTGTATATATTTAATTTTTGTAAGCTTCGCAATAATTCCTCCACGCGTTGCACTCGTCCCGATTCCTGCTGTTTTAATTTGTTCGCGTAATTCTTCATCTTCTATTAACTTTCCCGCATTTTCCATTGCCAATATCATCGAACCCGAATTATAACGACTCGGTGGAGTTGTTTCAGATTGTTTCGTTTGGCAATCTAGCATTTCAACTTTCTGATTCTTTTTCAATTTTACATTTATTACATTCTGGTTTTCTTCCTTTTCTGCGCTATTTAAAGTCTCCCCATCTTTATCATTGTCTTGTTTTTTGTCATTGCTTCTGGCACTTGGTTCATCAGCGTTTTGACTCCCATCAGCGCTTTGACTTCCATCAGCACTTTGACTTCCATCAGCACTTTGACTTCCATCAGCACTTTGACTTCCATCAGCGCTTTGACTTCCATCAGCACTTACGCTACTCGATTCAGCCGCATTTTGATTTTCAAGCCCACTGCCGCTCCCATCTATTTCATTAGCCTTTGCACTTTGGCTTCCATCTTCCTTAGTTTTTGTAATCTTCTTCCATGCACGCATATATCCCTCGTTAGTACATTCTTTCGCAGTTGCATAAAATTTTTCATCACCAATAGCAATCGTAATATTCAATTTATTAAACTCTGCTGGTGGAAAAAATATTGCCAAAAATCTATGCACAATTAAATCATAAATATCTTGTTGCAATTTTGACAGCTTACTTAAATTTTCAAAACCTTGTCCCGTCGGAATTATCGCATAATGATCAGTAATTTTTTTATCATCAACATACTTTGTTTTTTCTAATTTTGTCGAATATTTTTCAGTCGCCATTTCTTTAATCAATTGTTGAACTTCCTCGTTTTTATATCCTTTAGCTATACCGTTTAAATTGTTTGTTATTACCTTAGCTACTGCTGATGAAAGCACACGAGCGTCGGTTCTAGGATAGGTTACTAATTTTTTCTCATATAAATTTTGAATAACCTCAAGAGTTTGGTCAGGTGAAATTTTATATCGCTTTGCACATTCATTCTGAATCTCTGCCAAATTAAATAACAAAGGCGCTTTCTCTTTTTGTTTCGTCTTCTTTACTTCCTCAACGACAGGCTTTTGGGTTAAGGTTTTGATAAAAGCTTTAGCATCCTCCTCTGATTTAAATCCGCTCTCGTTATATAGCTTAGGGGAATTAAAATACGGCGATTTCTCATTAACTCGCCAATCTGCCTTAAAGCCGTCAAATTTCGCTTGAATCTTATAAAATGGAGTTTTCTTAAAATTGCGTATTTCTCTTTCGCGCTCCACAACCATTCCAAGCACACAAGTCATAACACGTCCCACCGAAATCGATGCGTGTTCTTCGTTTATTTGCTTTGCAAGTTGTCGGCCATAAATTATCGAAAGCATTCTACTAAAATTTATTCCTATTAGATAATCTTCTTTCGCGCGTAAATACGCACTATCCGACAAACTATTGTATTCCGCTGAATCCTTTGCTTCAGCTATCCGTCGTTTAATTTCTTCTTCAGTTTGTGAATCAATCCAAATTCGCTTTTGCTGCGCGTTTGGATTCGGTTTTGCCATCATCAATACAAGTCGCTGAATATATTCTCCCTCACGCCCCGAGTCGCCCGCATTATAAATCACTTCGACATCGTCGCGTTGCATCAAGCCTTGCACAATTTTGAATTGCTGCTCAACATTTGGAATTATTTCATACTTCCAATCAGTCGGGATAAACGGCAATGTATCAAGCCTCCAAAACCTAAGCTTCTCATCATACTTTTCAGGATAGCTCATTGTTACCAAATGTCCGACGCACCAGGTAATAAGCCAATGCTCCGATTCTATATATCCATTATTTCGTTTAGTATTTTCCCCTATAACCTTCGCATATTCCATAGCTACCGAAGGTTTTTCCGTTATAATCAATTTCTTTCCCATTGCATGATTTATATAACACAGCATATTTTTATTTTCAAGAAATAGCTTTCTCCTTTTTGTTTTCAAAATCGATGTTCCTATTTTCTTTTCGCGAGATAGATTATTCAATTCAAAAAATATAACATTGTTTATTTCAAGAAACCTCCTATTTTTATACACACAATCTTCACAATTCATTACTAAAATATAATCAGTTCAAACGAAAGGAGTTGGTGCCTATAGAAAATAAAATAAATAAAGTTAATAGTCTAAGATAAATATTTTTATATTTACAATGACCAAAAAATATTAAAAGCAAATAATTTTTAATATTTACTGCAAAAAAAATATTAAAAGCAAATAATTTTTAATATTTAATGCAAAGAAAAATATTAAAAATCAATACTTTTAAATATTTAATACGACAAAAATAAAATATTAAACGAATACAATCCCCTTTAATTTTCATTAACTAGCAAGTACATAGAGCTTGCTAGTTTTTTTGTTGCTTATATTTAAATGTGTTCTCGTTGGACCATTAATTTGCTGTTTATGTTTAAACACTTTCTCATTAGGCTATTATTTTCGAGTTGGGTTATCGTTTTCGAGTTTAGCTATCATTTTCCAGTTTAGCTATCATTTTCCAGTTTGGCTATCGTTTTCCAGTTTGGCTATCATTTTTCAGTTAGGCTATTGTTTTCTAGTTGAGCTATTTTTTTAATTTTCCTTCGTTTATGCTTTGTATAATTGCGAAAATACAAATAAAAGAAATTATGTCAATAGACAATTTTCGTAAATTTTCAAAGTAATTTCGCAAATTTTATATTTAATTTTGACAAAAAATGTGATAGACTACGCTCAGGAGGTACATTATGGAAGAATTAAAAGAAAAAATCGAAGAAATTGTTAACAAAGTAAAATCTGATGAAAATTTTGCAGAAAAATTCAAAACCGAACCAGTAAAGGCTGTAGAAGAGATTCTTGGCGTTGATCTACCAGATGAACAAATCAATCAAGTTATCGATGCAGTAAAAGCAAAGCTAAACCTTGATGAAAGCGGAATAATTGACAAAGTAAAAGGATTATTCAACAAAGATTAATTTCGTGCAATTAAAAATTATTCGATGAATATTATTTAAAGAATATTTTTTAAATAATATTTTTTAACGAATAAAAAATTTTTAAAAATTATTTTTAACGATAGAGAAAAACTCTATCGTTTTATTTATGCTTTCTTTCATGCCTTTATTTGTTTTCTATATCTTTATTTTTTTCTATATCTTTATTTTTTTCTTTATCTTTTCAATTAAATTTAATTTTTCGTTTTATTCTTACTCGCTTGCACTTTACTTTTTAATGTTTTTTTATTTATAATTGAATCAATGAATAGGAGTTTTTTATGGAGATAAATGAAACAATTATAAATTACATAAATGCTATTGCTGCATGCGATGCAATTGACGCTTCTTTAGAAAATACACCCGCTAAAATAGCTTCGCTACTAGATTCTTCAGCTTCACGCATTGCCGACTGCAACGCTAAATATGAGGTTTTGTATAAAAAATTAGACATCATTCCCAAAATCACGTGCAACGCAAATGAAATTCTTGAATCAATTGAACAAATTCAAGCAACCTTGAAAGAAGCACAACAAAAGAATTTTCCAGATTTAAAAACGGTCAACAAACAACAGAATGAAATTACTTCCTCTGGAATCGCTGATGAAAATAATAATTCTGATGTTAGCAATGAAAATGAAATCGCTGAGGTCAATAATAAAAATAACTCCTCTGAAGTCAGCGCTAAAAATAATATCTCCGAAATTAACAATAAATATTTAGCAGGCGTTCAACAATATAAAAAATTATCATCACTTCACGCTAAAGTGCGAACCTTTTACCAATCTATTTCAAGTTTTGAAGATTCGCAAAAAATGATTTTCGAATATTCATTGTACCAAGCAGCGCAAATAGCAATAGCTAGCGCAAAAGTCGAAATGTACGATATTCAAATCACTAATATATCTCGCGAAAAAGTGCACTTCCTCGATCGTTTTACCGGGAAGGCTCAGCTTCGCGAAGAGCAAACTAAAAATTTAAATTTAAAAAAGCAACTCGCTCAACTCTCACTAAATAACATTCAATACAGCGACCAGCTTACAATTGAAAATATTTTAACTAGTTTATATGTTGTTGCGCAAGTCGAATTGGGTGGGCGTTTTAGCCCAACGATGCAGCGCCTTTATGATGGAATAAAAAAGAATTTTAAATGTGGTAATCAGCATTTTACCGACGAAACAATTTATAGCATTTCAAAAGAAAATCTAAAAAATCAAATGTCGCTTGTCATCGTTAACAGTCGCCACAGACGCACATCAATTCGTGGAAATAAGCGATTAACACTATTATTCAAGGAACAAAACCTAAAACTTTCTGAAGCAATTTATAATTTAGATTCGGATCAGCCGCATTCTACTGATGCAACTCTTGAAGCACAAAAAACATATGAAAATCTAAAGAATCAATTACTCGAAATAAAGTCAATGTTATAACTTGAATCAAAAGACGCAGTATTAAGTATTCAGCAGATTTCATCTCGAATAAAATTATAAAACCAGTTCTAATAAAGTCATCAAAATAATAAAGCAAAATCTAATGGCACATAAAAGTAACGAAACAAAATCCAATTAAACATAGACAAACGACACCAAAGTAGGTGCCGTTTTTTGTGGAAGAATATTTATTCTTTCACGGGGACTTTTTTACTTTCATTCATCTTCGTCTTCTTCATCTTCCTCGAAGCCGAAATCATCGTAATCTTGCTCTTTCTCGTGAAACTCGCCGCTATACTTTAAATTTTCATTTAATTCATATATAGACGCTTTTCTCTTTTCTTCTTTTTCGGATCTTTGCTTCTCCAGCCAATCTTCTTCTTCAGCTGTTAGCTGGGAGCCTTCTGGATTTCTAATCCAGTATATAATCATATATACTGCAAATATAAAGCCCAGTAAAAATCCTACGAAGAACAGCACCAGCAGCCCAATTGCTAAGGCCACCAATACTTTCTGTGATGTCGCCGGATAAATCCGGAAACAATGAATAATTCGCTGCAAGCATATGCATGCTAACAGGAAGTAGCTCGTTGGTAATGTTATTACCAACACCGTAATTGAGAAGAAATCATTTCTTTTCATTGTAATACCTCCTAATGTCTGTCTTTCTCTCTTCTTCTTTTTTAGTCCCCATGCAAATGCATGACTTAATTTTAGCGCATTTTCCATCTTCTGTCAATTATGTAAACCTCTGGGTGTACAGAAAATTTTGCCTTGGTATTGACACCACCTTTCAAATCGTGTATACTGTTCAAGTACGCGATATCGCGGGATGGAGCAGTTGGCAGCTCGCAGGGCTCATAACCCTGAGGTCGTAAGTTCGAGTCTTACTCCCGCAACCACACTAAAAAACCAGCTTTTGCTGGTTTTTTGTTTTTACTGAATTCTTTGATTTTTCCGAATAAAAATCTAGGCATCATCTTCAGGTAGATGCCAACCGTGTTCATGATAAACAGTTTTAGCATTTGGATGCTCTTTTTCGTATTTTTCATTTGCTCTTCTGTATAAAATATCATCAAATTTTTTTAATATTTTTTCACACACTTCATATTCTTCTATGGTTTTACATCCATGAACCATTTTATCTCTAACTATTTCTCTTTCTTCATGTAATTTATCAGTTGACATCAATTCCATTCTAATTTTATTGTATTTAAATAAATCCATATCAAAGCCCCTTTTATCTCTTTATTTTTTATTATCATTGTTGAAACAAATTTTAAAATGAATCTTATAAATTTAATTAGAAGTTAAGTTTCAATCAAATCAAAAAACTAATATTATAAACTCTTTATCCTATTTCTCGTAATTTTTCATATACTTTATTAAAATCATATAACTCTATGTCATCAAATTCATTTGTTTTATATCCGGTATTTAATACAAATAACATACATTTAAAGTCGTATAAAGGAATATTATCATATTTCTCAATGTTGTCACAATAATCTTTAACATCTCCAACTTTAGCTATAACACATAAATATTGGTAATCTTCATTTATATACTGCGTATTATTATCAGGGTGTGCTTCTAAATAATGTTGATTTGGTGTTAATGCAATAATATTTTCTAAGTAATTTGCAATAGTTGGATATTCATTTTGCGGAAAAATATGGTGCATTTGAGTTGCTTTTTCACTTGGATATTCGCCATTTATCTTCATCTCTGACAATCCGTCTCTATATCTGTCATTAAATTGTTTTATTCTACGTTTTGCTTTGTCTACATTATATGTAAGAATATTATCATTTTTAATATCCATATATTGTTCAAATTCTTTTCTTGTAATATTTTTTGGCTTTGCTACTTCACTATCTCTCCAATTAAGCCTATTATAGAGTAACATGTCATATGTTATAGCAGAGTTTGATATTCTTCCATTTTCAGTTCCACATTTTCTAAATTTAAAAGCTAATGGATTAATCACTTTTGTAAATATACGAGATATTTCTGTGGAACCATTTTTGTCTGTATTGTTTTTTATAAAATTTATATATCTTTGTTTTATTGCTAAATAACTTTCTTTGGTTTGGACTTCAAAAAATATATTAAAATCCTCCAAAAGGTTAGAGTCTTTTAATACTTTTTCTATATAAAGTATTAAAAAATCTAAAGCATTTCTATCTCTAATTGAAATATAATCCAAAAGATCATAATTCTTTAATTTGTAATAATTCTTATGTCCGCTATGTTCTTCACTCAAAACCTGACTATATGCTAATAGCTTAATAGGTTGTGAAAAAAATTTATCATATTCGTTGCTCGATGCTTCACTATCAACTCCAGGTTTTCTAAAAATACTCTCAATTATATCTATAGAATAATCACTATTCCAAATATCTTTAACAGTAAATTCTTTATTCCTGTCATTTTCTAAATAATTAATAATGCAATCTGCTATAATGCAAATTACGTCCGGAGTACACTTTTGATCTATCCAACAACTATAATGACTTTTTCTTAAGTCGAAATTAAAATTGCTAAAATATTCTTTTATTTTTTCTTTCATTACTCCTCCTTCAACTTTCCAAAGAAATATACAGAATTATTATCTACATTTAGTGATCGAGTTTGAAAGTTCCTGGCTAATGCATAAAAGTCTCTATATTCAGAAGAACTTAAAAATTTCATTTGCTTTTCTGTTAATTTTTCATTTTTATCCTTGGGTATTAACAATGCTACGCTTCCGTTAGTAACTGTGTTTTTAGGTTTTATCATTATTCGTGGCTTATATGTCATATTAGGTGTCATATAAATATTTTCAGCATTGATATATTTATTCACTGAATAATCATTGATTACATTTTTGCTTATATATGAATCATATCCAGAAATATTAATTATGTTCTCACCAGTATCATCAATATTTCTTGATTTTATAACTCTAATATCTGATTTACTATTTTTTGTACTATTTACAATGCTATTTGTTAATTGCCTATCTCTAAATACATCAAATATCCCAAATGTCATTTTTCTTGAAACCCTGTCAAACAATTCATTTCTGTAAATAATCCAATATGGCAATTCATTGTCAGTAATATAATCTTGATTTTGAACTTTATATAAATTTTTAGGTATTGATTCAACAATTGAATTTTTTCTTTTTGCATTTTTATTTACAACTATTGCAACAGTTTCAATCAAAACCCCCTTAAATCCAAGTTCACCGAAATCTATTATGTTAGTTATTGCATATTTATTTAAAATTTTTCTTGTAATAAAATATTCCGGTGTATTTAAAATGTTCTTTGGACTTACTAAATTTACGATGTTGGACATTTTTAAACATTTTTCCCAAAAAAAGGCTACAAGATTATATGATTCTTTATTTATACTGTTTTTAATATACTCTTTCAATTTTTTGTCATTTGATTTCATTTTTGTAAATGGTGGATTTCCTATACATATGTCATAATTTTTTGTAAATTCATGAGTTAAAAAATCATCACTTATATAATTAATTTTTACGTTCGCAGGTATTTTTATTTTTGATAACAAAACCTTTAAAATCTCGATATTGTTCTTATCAATGTCAACAACATCAATATTTAATTCTTTTACATAATCATATTTTTTAATTAATAACGGCAAAAAGTTTCCAACTCCAACAGATGGTTCAATAATATCGAGTTTATCTTTATTTACATCATCAAGTTGTTTCACCATTTCAGTAACTATAAATTTATTTGTATAATATGCTCCGTTTTGCTCTCTTTGAGTATTTGATAATTCAGCTATTCTTGCTAAAGTACTATAACTATATTTTGATTTCTTTATATACTTTAATAAGTTATTACAGTCTGTTAAATTGTTCTTTTGAATAATTGAATTTATTTCTTTTTCACTGATAACATTTTCATTTATTTTATTTTTTATGTTTTCTGCCACTTGATAAAAAATATTAGTTGGAACAGCTTCGCCAATTGACTGTCTAATATTTATTTCTTCTTTCTTTAATAATTTCTTTTTTTCTTCTAAAGGTAATTTGTTTAAGGTTTTAAGATCCAAATCAATCCATTTAAAATCATCTGGAATCGTCATCATTCTCATCAGTTCTCTTATTGAAAATACTCTATCTTCTTCAGGATGTACTGTATTTTGAGAAGCCATTTGATCATTTCTTGTATGAATACATGGAGCAACCTTATTCCACTCTTGTCTGGTATATTTATCTCCGTTTTTGTTTATATTTATAACTATTTTTCCATTTTCAATTTTATGTGGTTTTTCTTCATCTAATTCATTTTCGAAAGCACTATGTCCCGGTTTGACATTATGAATCCATTTTCTCATTTCTACTGGATATGTTCTAAATTGATGATAAAAATCATTTTCATCAAATTCTCCCCACTCTAATTTGTTTAAATCGCCAATCACTTCTTTTAATGTTTTTTCTTTTTGATAACTTGGAAAAAGTTCTAATGGAGATATATCGTCTTTAATCTTTTCATTAATCCCAATTACAAGGGTTCTGGTCCTTGAAGAGTTTGAACCATAATTTTTAAAATTTAGAACTTTGCTATAAATAGAATAGTCTTTTCCCAAATTTGAATATATTGCTTCCTTAATTGTCTTTACATTTCCATCTATATCCGTACAACCAGTTTTCATAAATGCTGAAACATTTTCGAAAATAAATATTTTAGGCATAATTTCTTTAATCATTTTTATTGATTCAACAACTAAGCTATTTCTATCTATTTCATTTGCTGTTTTCTTGTGATTAGCTACACTCATACCTTGACAAGGTGGAGTTGCAATTAAAACATCAACCCCATTATTGCCGAGTTTTTCCCATCTTTCGATTTCTTCAAATATTTTCTTTTTAGTTGCTGGATCTTTTATGTCACCTTTAATATATCCTGTTTCAAAATCACATTTTTTATTAACTTTCTGTATATTTAATCTGCGCTCTATTAGTTCATTGGTGGCTATGCACTTATATCCAGCTTTTTTGAAACCATAGCAGCCAACACCTGCACTGCTGAATAATGAAACATACGTCAATTTGTTATCTATCATTTAAAAACCTCTTTGTTTTATTAAAGTCGCACTCATTCTATCACAAACTTCAGAGTAAATAAACCCTCATTAAATTCCAATGTAATTAACTTTTGACATACAATCCACAAAAATAAGCGAAGATTAAAATTAACTCTTCGCTTAGCTTTTTCTCTATTCTATAATTTCTCATTTACATCTTGCTTACAACTCTTCTTATAACATTCCCAATGCCATGTCTTCGCTTATTTCTACATCTGTTTTTTTATTTTTTTCTTCTTCATTTTCTTTGAAGCTAACACTTGCAAACTTCTCTAAAAATGTTGGTGCTTCAACTTTTGGGACAATTCTATATTTTACTTCTTTACTCTTTTTATCTGCTTTTTCAATGATTGCTTGCACACACTTATTGGCTTTCTCTTTTTTCCATTCTTCTGTAGAGTTTAGCACACTGTCAAGTGCAAGTTGTTGATATCTTAGAATTGTTTCGTAACGTTCATATGCATTAGTGTGTTTATTTTCCATTACTTTATAATTAAAGCCTTTGCTCTTTATCTCTTTAATTTCTGCAGCTATCTTTGCATTGCCCTCAGAAATTATTTTTGCCAATTTTCTTTTGCTAAATATTCTGCTATCTTCAGTTGTCATAAGGCTTTGCCCTGTCATTCCTGAAACATCGCTTTCACATTTTTTACGTATATATTTTTTTACCAATCCTTGATCAATTGTGTATAAATCATAAATTTTGTTTACAATCTCTTGCAATTTTATTGGTATTCCTTTGTCCCCTATTTCATTTGCAAAAATAGATATTTCAGCTAACACAGAATGCTCATCTAATTCTTCTTCTGTTGGTTTTGTATCCTCTATTGAATATTTTTCAATCAATAAATCATAGCGTTTAACCATTTCCTTGTTATAATGCTTTGTGCCATTTACCGCATTCCAAAACCCTCTCGAATTATCTTCATAATATTTTTTAGCAAATTTGCATTGTTTTATTTTTTCTTTTCGTATAATCTCGCGTACTTGTTGGTATATTTGTCCTTTTATTTCTCTTGCACATTCTTGTTGAAAGTTTCGTGTTACAAGCTCAGTATATTGATTTGCAAGCGCAAAAACCATAGCCGGAGCTTGATATTTGTCAAAATTGTTTATGTTTTGTTGATATTCATCTAGTGAGGCTTCCTCAGATATTTTCTCATCATATATTTGCTCAAGCATTTGATCAATGCCTTTATTTATATCCGTAATTCTTGCTTCAATATCTGTGCTAGCTTTATCCTCATCATAGTCAACCCCTAGGTTTGTAGCGTATTCAACAAAATATTTTTCTTTAGTGCTTAGTGTTCTGTAACCTAAATCAATTTTGGCTTTTTGCTCTTTCATAGCTTCCAAAACGCTGTCATACTTTTTATTATATTCAATTTTTAATTTTTCTAAAAGTTTAGCATCTGCTTCTTTCTTCAACTTCGCAAGTGCTCTTTTAGACAGCTTTTTCGTCTTCACCATTACTATCACACCTTATCCATCGTATTTGAATATAATTATTCGTAATTTATTCTACTAATAAAAGTTAAGAAAATCAACAATTATTTTAATATTGTTTTTATTTTTTTTGCATGTTATACTTTCTTAGGGAAAATAGGTTTTCGCCAACTTTTTATTTAGGAGTTTTTATGAAAAAAATACATATAAAAAAAGAACTTTTACCAGCATGCATTTTTGTTTTAATTTGTGCTTTAATCGCAGTTATCCTTACTCTGATAAACAATTCAATTGGGACAAAAGTCGATGATGATGAAAATATTTATCAAGTTGCTCAAGATTATATTTTATCAAATGTTACTTTGCATTCAATTGATGCAGAGGATATTGATGAAACAGTAACTCCCGAAGACTTTCAAGTTTTTTCAGTATTTCATCCTCTTGGAATTTATAAAAAAGGAAATACTTATAATGTTTTACTTTGGGCAAGCGTACAAAGTTACTACGTAAACGATAAAAAACTAGAGACTAGCTCCAGCTTTTCTACTGCTTTTCTTGTAAATATAAATGATAACGTTGTTGTTAGTGCAACCAAAGCCATCACCGACAGTGATATAAAAAAATTACTTTCAAGTGAAGCATATCAAACTGCTTTAACACAAGGTTTTTACAGCGATGATTCGAATGAATTACAAAAGCAAGCTCGTACGCATTATACATATCTTTCAGAAGATTCAGCTAATTCAGAAAATTAAAGTTCTTTCAAAAAACAGGCAGCTCAGATTAGCTCGCCTGTTTTTTACTGATCTATTTTACTGTTCTATCTTTAATTTTAAAACTCATCATGTTTATATATTTTTAATTTAAATCGGCTCGCTTTTTTGATTCTGAAAGCAACCTAATTCTCCATATTCTTTTGTACTAAAGTTTTTTCAATTTTCTTTACGGTTTTTCTTGCTGTATCTACATCATTGTTGCGGCCTGCAATTTCTGAACTTGACAGGCCTCGCCTATGCTGTACGAAAGTTTCAACACCTTTAACATTGCTTAATTTTCTTGTTGTATCTGTTTCATATACATGCTCGGCATTTTTGTTTCTGTACTTTGCGTATTTTATCATTCCAAATAATATACCTGGCAACAATAGCATCCAACTATATCTCTCTTGATAACAATAGTAAAATAAAAATATTCCAATCATTTCAATCAACAATGAAATTCCAATTAACGTCGGCATAAAAATAGGCACTGATCCCATTGTTTCTTTCGTGCGTGCATTAACTGCAACATAATGAAGTAATCCATCTTTTCCTTTTGGCTCATAGTAGCTGTACAACCACACTGGAAGATATACTGCACTCCACTGTTCACCTTTTATTTTTATATCTTCACTACTCCAGCAAACTCCTCTATCATATTTTTCCAAAGTATCATTTGCTGCATATCGTGCCACACTTGCAATTCTTGCATCGCCTATTTCTTTCATATCGCTAACATTTACATCTCTTCTTTCCGAATTATATCCATGTAAATAATTAGCATCCCATTGTACACAATTTTCCATGTCAAAAGGCATAATCGAATTAATTACATTATTCGTTTTGCCGCCTAAATTAGTCATTCTTTTAGTGTTTGATTCAATTGTCAATCCGTGTATTGCAACATCATAATCTCTTGTTATCTTATACACATCTGCATCATATCGCCAATCTGAACGATTACCGCTTCTAACTAAATATTTACGTCTTAACACTTCCCCAGTTCCACTTAGTTTGCAATGCGCATTTGCGTTAATGCTCATATACGGCATATACACACCTATAATGTTTTCTGTTGTAAACTCTTTTTTAAATGTAGGATTTGCAAAAAATTTTCTTTTTCCTACAAATTCTTCAATATTCTTTTTCGCTTCTTCTTTAGTTACTTTAAATGGCAAAACCGCATCCGGGACTGCTCCGTTTGGAATTTGATTATTTATAGACAACATGTTTCTACACCAATGGCATCTAGCTTGAGTTACTTCAGTGGTATCAATTACAACTTCAGCTCCACAGCTAGTACACTTTAATGTCATTATGTTTTTTGAGTTGTCGGTTCTGTCTATATCGGCTGCGCCTTTTCCAACCCATACACCCTCAAGTTGACTAATATCGCCTTGCATGCCTTTTGCAATCTCTGGTTCGAATTCGTATCGGCAAAAATTACAACGAAGCACTCCTTTATGCTCATTCACTGAAATATCGGTTGAGCCGCATTTAGGGCATTTAGTTTGACCATCTTTTTTATTGCTTTCTGAATTATCAAAAGGTAATTCTTTTTCAGTCATTATTATTCCTCTTTTTATCAAAAAATTATTAACAAAGGCCTAACGTCATTTTCTTCCTAATAACATTAAGCCCTTTTCTTATTCTATCAATTTAGCTTTTATTCTTAAAATTCTTGTCCTAGTAATTTAACTTTTATTTTCTCAGCTTTGTTTCAAACAATTTGTTTCTTTTTTTTATATTTGTAACGACAGTTAGAGTTTATTTTTTATTTATTTTTTATTTATTGTTTATTTATTGTTTATTTATTTTTAAAACTTAAACTCTATTTTATTCTTGTCCTAGTAATTTAGCTTTTTGAGCATCAAACTCCTCTTGAGTAATAGCTCCCTCATCCAATAATTTCTTTAATTTTGAAATCTTTTCATATGGGTCGTCTTGAGCTGTTGCTCCTGCTGGTTGTTGTGGTGGATTTCCTTGTGGCATTCCACCTGTTGGTGGCTGTGGTGGATTTCCTTGTGGCATTCCGCCTGTTGGTGGCTGTGGTGGATTTCCTTGTGACATTCCACCTGTTGGTGGCTGTGGTGGGTTTCCTTGTGGCATTTCGCCTTGAGGTGCTCCGCTTTCTTGTGTTTGAGCTGGTTGTTGATTTACTTGGATATGTGAAACCTGTTCACTTGGTTGTTGGAACGCTCCAACTACATTCCCAGTCGCATTAACTCCCATGCCCATGAAGCCCATTCCTGTTCCTCCGTCGTTTTCACCAGCAGCTTGAAATCCTCTAGCTACAGCTTGTTGCATAAACGAATTTCCTCTTGAGCCTGATAAAGCATCTGCTTTCTTTACATCTGATAATAGTGCCTTTGTATCTTCATCATATTCAATAGCTTGAATTGCAACTTTTACAATTTGCAATCCTCTATTAGTTTTCCATTGATATGCGTCTTCTACTGCTTGTGACAATGATTGCGCAAAACCTATTTGATCGCCTTGGATTTTTGCAATACGATTGCCCTTATCCGGATCATTAGTATAATTAGAAAAACCTGCGCCTAATGAAGAAACTACTTCATTAAATAATTGTTGTCCTGCATCATTATCCATATCAGCAAAATCAAATACTGGTCCACCTTGTTGTAAATATGCTGGTGGCACGAAATTTTTAATAAATAATACTGGGTCACATATTTGCAATGTATATGTACCTCTTGTAATTACGCCTACTTGTGCATTTAAATACTTATCATCCCAATATATTTCTGATTGTGTTCCGAATTTATTATTTGGAATCTCTTTTAGATTTACATAGAATGCAGTTTGTTGTGTTGCTGGAATTCCTCCAAATTTAATTCTTTCCCAAGTTTGCTTTACTAATGAATCAACAAATCCATCACCTGCAAATATTGATTTTGAATTTGCATCATCAGAAGAAAAAGTATATCCACCTGGTTGTGTTATTACACCTGTTATAGCTCCATCTTGCATTGTTACTAATGCTGTTCCTTCTGGAACTACAATTTTACTTCCATTTGTTATTACTGCTGTTGAGCCTTTTGTATTAGCTCCTCTTCCATTGTCTGTACCATTTTGTACAGCATGATAAATTCCTACAGTTCCTGGTAAGCCTGATTCTGGAACGAGATAATCTTTCCATTGATCTGCAAAAGTTCCACCTAATGCTCCCACAAATGCTTGAATAAATCCCATATAAACACCTCTTTCTCAATGTATAAATATTTTCTATTAAAAACATTGTTCAATCTATTTTTCAATTTTGTAAACAACATTCTCAACCTGTATAAATATTTAACATTATCTTAGTTGATAATTTTTTATCACCGCACTCATACTATCACATAATTGTGTTTTTTTCCACATGGTTTCGTAAATTTATAATGTGTTTCGCTCTTTTCAATATTCTATTTTATTGTTTTTCACATCTCTTTTCGCAAGTCGATTATATATCTGAAGAATAAAAATATATTTTTCTATTTGTTTTATCATACATAATTATTGCGTAATTTTTAGGTTTGTTGTCTAAATTAAAATTTTCGATTTCTTTCTCAGCTTGTTTATCAATAACTATATATTTTCCGCTTTGTAATTTTGGAATATTCTTTTTCAGTTCCGAATAATTTTCGTATTGAATATTATTTCTTGTTCCTCCATATAATAATATATTTAAGTCTTCTGTTACTGGCAAGTCATTCCATTCCTCTAGTTTCTTTTCCACATTCGCGTTATTCTTAATATTTATGATCTCTAATTTTTCTCCATCTCCATGAAAACCACTATGTGTATTTTTGCTATAAAGAATTTCTATATTACTCGATGTTAAATTTATTTTTGTTATACTATTTATATCTTGTATTATTGCTAATTTCTCATTTAATGTAATCCTATATAAAACATAATATCCTGTACATATACTTAATATAAACATAACAGTAATAACTCCTATTGTTTCACTAATGTTTTTTATTTTGTTCAATTTTGGTTCCTTTCTTTATGCTTCTTTTACTTCCATTGAGAAGTCTATGTATATCATATATACATTTATCACTCCTGCCTCAACAGATTTACTTGCTAAATTATATAATGTACTTGATAGAATGCTCTTTCGTTAATTTCCTTAAATACATATATGTTATATACTTATTTACTAAAATTTCTTTTACTTCATTTGATTTTCTTGTTGCTTTTAATTTTTTTATAATTGTATTATTTAAGTATCTTTCTTTATCTTTTATTTTTCTAGAATTATCTATCCCACATACTTTATATATGTTTTTTATGCAAGTACTTCCAAACTTTTCAGTTGACAATTCTATCTTTTTTATTACACAATAAACATTTGTTATCTTTTAAACTTTTATTCATATTATTCCTCTGTATTTGTATATATTTGAACTTATATGCTTATTACTTTTTCAACTTTAACTAAATTATATTTATTTGTTCTAGCCATGTCAACATAATTCATTATTTGTTATGCTCTACGTTTCTCTTAGAAAATAATAGATAGAGCCCTATTTAAGCCCTATCTATTTTATACGTTATTTTGAATAATTTTATAAAAACATTTTTATTTCTTTTCGTCATTTGTCAACCATTTGGCTATATCTTTTATTTGTATTCCTTCATAAGTATAATCATCATGCCTTGTTCTTGCAATTAGCAATTTAGGATAGGCATCCTTTACTTTTAACAACGAATCTACTTCTCTCTTAAATGTTTTTTCATCACTTATGTTATCTGATACCTGAATATATATTTTTTCACTTTGCTTTTGAGCCACAAAATCAATTTCCTTATTATATAATGTACCCACATACACATTATAACCTCTTCGCATAAGTTCCATTGCAACAATGTTTTCATAGGTTCTGCCATAATCCATATTAGTTGTTCCCAGCATAGCATATCTAAAAGAATGATCAGCTAGATAATATTTATCCATAGAGGTTAAATATTTCTTTCCTCGTATGTCATATCGTCCAATTTTATAAAAAGCGAATGCATTACATAAATATTCAATATATTTATTTATTGTTTTATCCGTAATGTTATCCTCTTGATTATTAAGAATTTTGGTAATATTCAATGTAGAAGTGATATTAGAAATATTATCCAGTAGAAAATTACTTAGATTATTTAAAACCTTTTCATTTCTAATGTTATATTTTTTCTTTATATCTCTAACAATAAGCGTATTGTATACATCTTCAATATATTTATATTTATCCTTCTGTTCAGTATAAATATATGATCCAGCCATCCCTCCATTAACTATATATTCCTCAAAAACTTTATCAGCATCATTATAGTCATAGTATTGCATAAATTCTGAAAAAGAAAATGGATATACTTCAATTGGAAAGGTCCTGCCTGTAAATAATGTGGCCAAGTCACTACTTAGTAGAAATGCATTTGAGCCAGTAATATAAATATTATATCTTTCTTCGGCATGAATCCAATTTATAACAGTTTCAAATCCACCACACATCTGAATCTCATCTATTAATACAAAGTTTTTAGCATCTTCTCTATAATTATCATTTATATATTTGTATAATTTATCACGTTCCTTTAAATTATCAAATTTTTTCAAGTTGTAGTTAATATGAATAATATTACTATTATCAATATTATCCTGAATGTATTTTTTAAACGCTTCTAACAATTTAGATTTTCCAGAACGTCTTATTCCAGTTATAACTTTTATATCAGGCGTTCCTATAACGCTAATTAATTTGTTTAAATATTTTTCACGTTTAATTAATTTCATACAATCACCTCAAAACTATTATACACCTTATTCCGAAAAAATCAATTTTTTTCATTTTTTCGGAATAGGATTTTTCTGCTCTGGCTCCAAAACTCAATATATATTCGGTCTTTCTCGCTATTCCGAAAAAATCAATTTTTTTCGTTTTTTCGGAATAGGATTTTTTCTACTCTAATTCCAAAGCTCCTGTATATAATTGATAATACTCGCCTTTTTGATCGATTAAATAATCATGATCGCCTCTTTCGATTATATTTCCATGTGACATAACCATAATAGCTTTAGCATTTTTTACTGTTGATAACCTATGTGCAATTACCAAAACCGTCCTTCCATCCATTAGTTTGTCCATTCCATCTTGTATTATTTTTTCGGTTCTGGTATCAACACTTGAAGTTGCTTCATCAAGAATCATAACTGGTGGATTAGCTATTGCAGCTCTTGCAATCGAAATCAATTGACGTTGACCTTGCGACAACTGCGAGCCATTTTCAGTAAGCATCGTATCATACCCGTCTGGCAACAATCTAATAAATCCATCAGCATTTGCCAATTTAGCAGCTTCAACAACTTCCTCATCAGTTGCATCAAGTCTTCCGTATTTGATGTTTTCCTTAATAGTTCCTGTGAATAAATTTACATCTTGCAAAACCATACCCAATGAGCGACGCAAATCAGCTTTCTTTATTTTATTTATATTGATTCTGTCATATCTAATTTTCCCGTCATCAATATCGTAGAATCTGTTAATTAAATTGGTAATTGTTGTTTTTCCTGCACCTGTTGCTCCAACAAAAGCAATTTTTTGTCCTGGCTTTGCATAAAACGAAATCGAATGCAAAACTTCCTTTTCGCCATCATAACTAAAGTCCGCATCTTCAACATCTATTCTACCTTTTAATTCTACTAATTCTGTAATTCCAGTTGACTTATGAGGATGTTTCCATGCCCATCTATGTGTAACTTCTTCACATTCTACTAATTTTCCATTCTCATCTTCTTTAACATTTACAAGCGTTACATATCCATCGTCAATTTCCGGTTCAACATCCATCATTTCAAAAACTCTTGATGCTCCGGCCATAGCTTGTATAATTGAATTAATCTGCATCATTGCCTGATCAATTGGTTGTGAGAAGGTTCTGGTTAATTGTAAGAATGATACCAATGTACCAATGGTCAAATCCAAATGACCTGTCAACGCAAGTAAAGTTCCAAGCACTGCAATTGCCACGTATTGAATATTACCCATATTATGCGCTACTGGCATCATAATATTAGCGTATTTATTAGCTTTGTTCATGTTTTCAAACAATTCATCATTGACATTGTCAAATTCCTGCTTTGCTTTTTCCTCATGTGTAAAAACCTTAATAACCTTTTGTCCGTTCAACATCTCTTCAATGTATGCATTAACTTTTCCTATAGAAGTTTGTTGTCCAATAAAATATTTCGAAGATTTTTGGGCCAATCCTTTTGTTACAAAAATAGTCAATATCGAAAAAGCAACAACAAACGCCGTTAACGTCGGACTTAAAACTATCATTGATGACAAAATAGTAATAACTTTTATGATAGTACTTACCGCTTCCGGCAAACTTCTACTAATCATTTGCTCAAGCGTATCAATATCATTCGTGTACACAGACATTATATCGCCATGTTTATGTGTATCAAAGAAGCTAATTGGAAAGTCCTGCATTTTATTAAATAGATTGTCTCTTATTCTTTTTTGAGTTCCTTGAGATATTCCAACTAATAAATAATTATAAACAAAACCTGAAACCACACCAACTACTGCCACAATTACTACATATAATATATATTGAATTAACACTGAGTAATCCGGGTTGGCCTGCCCTATAATAGGCATTATGCAATCATCAATTAGGTTCTTTAAAAACAATGATATCAATGAGCCTGTTGCACTATTTAAAATTATACATACAAAAACAATTATCAATTGTACTTTATAATGTTGCCATATCAATTTTATTAATCTTTTTAATGTGCCTTTTCGTACTTTCTTACTCATTGTTTTCACTTCCTTTCATTTGAGATTCATATACTTCGCGATATATTTCGTTATTCTGAACCAATTCATCATGAGTGCCAATTCCATTTATTTCGCCATTATCCATAACTATTATTCTATCGCAATCCTCCACTGATGTAATTCTTTGTGCGATGATGATTTTCGTTGTCTCTGGAATTTCCTCTTTGAATGCTTTTTGAATCAATCGATCAGTTTTTGTATCAACAGCACTAGTTGAATCATCCAATATTAGTATTTTAGGTTTTTTCAATAAAGCTCTAGCAATACACAATCTTTGCTTTTGTCCACCACTCACATTTGTTCCGCCTTGCTCAATATAAGTATTATATTTGTCAGGAAATTCATTTATAAAACCGTCAGCTTGCGCCAGCTTGCACACTCTAACAACTTCTTCATCAGTAGCATTTTCATCGCCCCATTTAATATTTTCAGTTATGCTTCCCGAAAACAAAACGTTTTTCTGAAGTACTACCGAAACAGCATCACGCAAGGTTTTTAAATCATATTTTCTTACATCTACATCTCCAACTTTTAGCTCACCCTCGGTAACATCATATAAACGTGAAATCAAATTAACTAAAGTTGATTTTCCAGTACCAGTTCCACCGATGATCCCAATTGTTTCGCCGGTTTTGATATGTAAATCAATATTTTTCAAACATTCTTTATCTTTATCCTTTACATAGCTAAACGAAACATTATTAAAATCAATGTCGCCATTTTTTACTTCCATTACAGGATTTTCAGGATTTTCAATATCCGGCTCTTCCTCCAACAATTCAACAACTCTCTTTGCTGATGCATTAGACATAACAATCATTACAAACATCATTGAAAGCATCATCAAACTTGAAAGAACTTGCGTCGTATATGTAAGCATTGTCATAAGTTCACCCGTTGTTAACTCTGTCATGTTCGATTCAACAATTATTTTTGCACCGAACCAGCAAATCAATATCATACTTGTATAAATTGCAATTTGCATAATCGGCTGCATTCCGGCCATGATTTTGTCGACCTTAGAAAAATCCTTATATATATCATCCGATGCTTGTTTAAATTTACTGCGCTCCTCATCTTCAAGCACAAATGATTTTACAACTCTAATCGCTGAAACATTTTCTTCTACAACGCTATTCATTTTGTCATAACGCTTAAAAACTCTTTGAATAATCGGTAACGAAAATTTAGCAATCATTCCAATTGCAAAAATCAATAGTGGCAATACTACAACTAAAATTATTGCCAACTCTTTATTGATTGTAATTGCAAAAATAAATGATGAAGCAAACATAAGCGGAGCTCTAACTGCGCCTCTTATAATCATTTGAAAAGCATTTTGAATATATGAAACGTCAGTAGTTAATCGCGTAATCAAACTGCTTGTCGAATATTTATCTATGTTTGCGAATGAATAATTTTGTACCTTATAATACATATCCTTTCTTAAATTTTTAGCAAAACCTGCAGACGCTTTTGCCGCTGCAATTCCAGAAATCGATGCACACACTGTTGAGCATAATGCTGCAAAAAGAAGCATTAATGCTAATTTCCAAACTTGATTCATCTCTCCTGCATAAATTCCATCGTCAATTAGTTTTGCCATTATATATGGAATTGCTACTTCCAATAAAGTTTCACCTGCAATAGCAATAGGTGAAATTATTGCATATTTTTTGTACTCTCTAATTGATTTAGATAGTTTTTTAATTACTCCCATTGTTACCTCCTTGTTGATTTATTTATTTTTATTTGTTTTTTGTTTAATTTTTTGCCTGTGTTTATTTTGCGATTTGTTTTTATTTGTTTTTTGTGCGTTTTTTTGTTTGCTTTTTTACCTGTATTTATTTTGCGATTTGTTTTTTATTTACATTTAATATTTTATTTGCATTTTATTTATTTTTTCTTGATTGTTGTCTTATTTTTTTGATTTTGGTCGTACATTTTCAATT
>Ga0181612_117287_pt1 | contig 35714 bp, 19 predicted proteins | sample HoacroProtozoa21_FD_119630 | JGI IMG/M metagenome (GOLD analysis project Ga0181612, IMG submission 119630) | Hoatzin crop microbial communities from Cojedes, Venezuel. Combined Assembly of Gp0051906, Gp0051904, Gp0051908 | reverse complement strand
CTGATAATGTTACTGAACTCAAAATGCACTTATATGTGAGAATGTTTAAACAATGCAATATTTTTCATTTGAGTTTGATTTGTAACACTTACAAACATGCAGATACATTGTTGAGAATATACGAAACTAAATCCAGATTCATTTACTACACTGTGCACCCTGGTTAAGATGCTGCACCACTTCCTTGTAGAAATCATTAAACGATTACAAAAGTTAGCAATTGCACCCCCTGGTTTTCTTTCTTTCCTTCTCTTTCTCTACTTCAGAACTACCCTAAAGATTCCAGCTGAATAACTGACTGGTATGTTTTAAATGATGGTCCAAACTGAGAGGCAAATACTAGTTTCAATCCACAGCATGTGCTAAAGGAAGCCTGTGCTTTAGACCAACACAGGGTGCACCTGTACAACCTTAAGAACACAGAAACCAGACCAATAATTCTACCGTTTATTTGGGACAGGACAGTGTCAGGACTCCTAAGTCCTACCACCAGCTCTAGAGAGATTTTGTGACATAGCAACTATAGTAAATACAATGCAAAATGGATAATCAAGACCCTTGGGCTTTGGACTGTAGTTCAATCAGTTACTCACTATTTGACTTTGGACAAATTGCTCTGTTCGCTTAATTGATCTTTTCATAGGAGGATTAAAAACTTCATGAGTCCCTAGTGTTTATAACATGGGTTTAATGTTTTAAATGCTTCCCAAAGTCCTCAGCTGAAAGGTGCTATCCAAGTTGCACAGAGTCAGCTGTTACTACATGAAGATGAATTTATTTTTTTCAGTATGAAATAACACTAGCTCTAAGGAGATAGTAGCAGTAAGCATAGAAGGAAATGATCTGCAAAAAGTAGTATGAAAGTAAGCTTTTTGCTTACACTGCAAGAAATACTTAACCCTGCAGTTATAAAGAGTCAACACAGATGAAGGGGAGATCACTGAGAGCGTGCAAGTGGGAACCTGAGAGCCATTATGACGTGCACAGCGTACATGATTTCCAAACATCTCAGTGGCCTGGAAGCTGCACGCTAGGCCAACAAACCAGACCATATGGCAGATAACCACAGGCTCCCTTCTCAAGGCCTGTGGAGACTGTGCATATTGCTGAGGTCACTAACTAAGAAACCCAGGGTCACACAGCAGCTGCCGCACTGAAAGTCTACCCTTTCTTAGCTTATGTTACAGATTGGCATTTGGAATAAGCTTCAGGGATTTTTCTAGCTGCCCTTGCCTGAATAAGTAAAGTAGAAATTGGCTCAAAGGCATCAGGATAAGGAAATGTGTTAGCTCCTCAGTGCTGGCTCACTGTCCTGCCTTCATGTTTCTATTAGTTTAGGGAGGACAGGAGAAGTTACATTACAAGAATAGCTGTATCACAGTCAAGATTATAAAACAAGGAATGTCTTTCCTATACAGAACTTTCTGCCTTTTTATCTCAAGTGTTTTAGTTAAACCTAGGCAAACTTCTGATGCAGACACACTTGGTTTAAACTGATGACTTAACTGGGCTCCTCTTAAGTTAAATAAAAATAAGCTTAAGGTAAAATGTCAATGAAATCTTCTGTTAGGTTAATTAACTGACTTCAATCGTGCCTCACTGTATGAGCAAGTAACATCTCAAACTACTCCATCTAAAACTGCTAAAGCTTATCATTCTCAACTGTTCATTATCAGTTGAGGCAGTCACCGGCCAAAGATTTGTCTAAGTGCTTATAGACAGCTTGATTGTAAAATCAGCTGGTTAATGCAAGTCACTGGTACCACCATTGCCACAGTAATAATTTGTCTACACTCCTTAGTCAAACTTGTGCAAATCTGCACACAAATGATTCCTCAGCTCCAATTTTCTCATTTTCACAGAAGTTCCACACTTAGCAGTTTGCAGAAACCCAAGAAGGGATCATCTCAACACTACTCCAAGTTGCTTTTCTCCCTCCATTAACAAGAGAGTGAACTGAAACATCTCTTCAAAGCTAGGTATTTATCTTGGAAGTAAAAATAAGTTGCAATGATTTCTTTAAGTGTTTGGTTGTAGGAACTCCTTGTTGAAAAATCAAGCTGTTGTATTTGGATTTTTTTTATTACTAGCACACTGAAAAATCCCACACATGAAGTTCCACCTCATTTGTTCTTCATCAGCTGGTTGTACAGATGCTAGAATCATTTGTTTATTAGCAGGCACAGAAGACTTATGGCTGAGTGCACATTTGGCCTACTTTCCCTCACTTCGCTGGCATGCATGCAAGCCACACAGCACAGGAACACTATACCTCATTTTATGGAAATATCTGTCCCACATATTACCTGCAGTTTTCACCTGGTTACTTTCCAGCTTCTGCTTTTCTTTAAAGAAGGTAACTACAAGGCAATTATTTATAATGACCATTACACTGAAGGTCAGAAAGGCATCACTGCTTGTCACACAGTGCATCTGGTGGCATAACACTGATCAGAATGAGTGAGGCCCGGATCACATGTATGTTTTTGTCCTGTTCACTTACATTTTCTGGTGTGCAGTCTGTGGGATGCCTGGTGTCCTCCTTCCAGGAGCAACAGAAGCTGAAGATGGTTCATTTCAGGCTGAAACTGTTCTTCAAAGAACCTGTAGAAACCTATGAACAAAAGACAAAGAAAAGACAAGGCTATAAGTGTGATTCCTTCCGAAGCAAAAGCAGCACAATATGTAGGGAAACCTGTGGCAAGAAGTATGGATACCACACCAGTATCCTTCCTTTATCTCTTTATTCATTGAGGAACAGCAGTCAAAACAAATTGGCAGTTTCCTCATGATATGGAAGTGTTTCAGGTCTGTTTTCACGAGAAGAAAATCTGCCCTGCCCTACCAGCAACAGTCCGTTATTCGTAAACAAGAGGCTAAAACATACAACATCTAAGTTTTGACTACAGCTTCAATGGCCTCCAGGAGCAGAAGTGTTCATATATTGTTAAAAAGACGAGTTCAGTTCAAGGCCAATTTGGTCTGATTTCACAAGCCCCTTCCTGGCTTTATGTGTTTATTTCTTTTTAAAGGAGGTTTTAATCTGTGTATGTAGAAGGCTTTGGTCTTGCTGCTGAAGTTTCCCTAGACATGCACTGCTGTGGAAAAAAAAACGTCAATAGAAGCCTGAGGTTTGCTGGAGCCTTCTCAAGCTATTAAAATTGAAGCATAAAAGGTGCATGTGACTTGAGAGGCAGAAAGTAATCAAGATTAGTTCACCAAGTTAAAAAATAAGGAGAGGAGGGTAAAGAGTAAGAATGGCCCCATTTCTCCCAGATATCCGCTGTGATCTGCAGTCACCTGTCAACCAGGAGATTCTCTTGGGAAAGATGCGATATGGAACAGAACAAATACAGCAATCTCCTCCTCCAGCCTTTTGCCACATGTAGCAACCAAAACATTAATTTATGCACAGTTGTCCACATAACACATGCTGAGGACTGGCTGGGATTTTATCAGGAAAGTACAACTGTGACAACATGGCCCACAGAAAAAAAAGAATTCTTCCATACAGAAAAAGATTCTCTTTTACAGGAGGAAAGCACCTTGGAGGTCAGTTTGTAGAGAAAACACACTTGGCGAGAATTTCAGCCTTAAGGAAATTTAAATCCTGGGCTGAGTACAGACCTGAATTTAAATACCTTAAGGCTGAATTCCACTTCTGGGTTCCCCTATTTCAGGTCCTCCAACAATTGAGTCAAGTGCTTTCAAAAAGTGTAGCACATGCACTTGCTGGCAGTCTAACAAAGCTCTTCCAAGTAGATTCATAATTAATGAACATGTGAGGTGGTGTCAGCTTTAATGATCTCTGACTTCCTCAATCTTTATTTATTTTCTAAGGCCTTCCCTCTTCAGTGACTGACTGTCATCCTGTTAAAAAACCCAGTTTATAAATGGGATCTGACAAGGTGAAATAGAGCCTGAAGTGATGGCTATCATATGTGAATGCCTTGTGCAGCTCTGCAGCTGCAAGCACATAAGGGAAGCTTTTGCATGGAGAACACAGGAATGATGGGAATTTCTTTACTGCCACCTCACTGACCCCAAAGTTGTGAAACCTGTTTGTTTTTAGACTCCTAAGCTCTGGAAAATAAAGCTTCATTTACCAGTACATATAGGACTCCTCCTAATAAATCCTATTCTGAGTTTTTTTTTCCCCTACAAGGATCTTATTTGATTTTCCTTTCTTTTTTTCATTTGGAGAGAGGGCAATACTATATGCATGAAATACAGATATGTACTAGTCAAGCGTTGTTTTTTTTTAACCTACCATCCTTGCAGGATTTTTCATCCTCAAAAATAATCCAAATGCCTCCACTTACACATATCAAGAAGCAAAAGAATTTTTAGGGTGACTCTAGAAACAACAGGAGGCTTTCAACTCAAGTCAAAAGAAAAGCAACAAAAACCTCAATGCACAGAGCAAAGTAACTCTGCTTATACAAGCAATAAACAGTCAATACCTGAGCAGCATACACAGTGAGCTTGTTTCAGCAAGAAATGCTGTCAAAATAGACTATTACAGAATATGATAACTCCTCAGGTCAGGGAAAAGAGATTCTAACTGCTGCTCCTTGAGCTCTGAAGCACCTTGTTGTTATGCACTGGAATGGTAGCACAGAAACTTTAGCCTACAAATAATCTTACAGGTACTGGCAAGGGGACGCTCGTCAAATGATAAAGGCAGGACATTGTTCCTCAGACTCATATTTTCTTTTTGCAGGATGAATGCTACAGCAACACTGTATTGATTCTAGCAGGGCTTGAAGTGAAAACTCTGTAGATTTTGGCCTAGGCATAACAGCATCAGCCACTTTAAATAAAGAAGAAAATCCTACTCCCCAGACCCTTAAGAAACACTCCGAATTTCCAGAAAGCTGCTGAACGCTATCTGCCTTTTTTTCAGTCTAAAGAAAACAGAATGGAAATCTGTAAGGAGCCTACCTGCATGTGAAGAGAGGTAACAAAGAACATGGGACTAATGATTGTCATCGGCCAGCTAGGGCAGAATAAGAAGTTTACTGGATTACGCTGTTGCTGCACTCTGAACAGTGTCTGTGATTAATGAGCACTGTGGGGTTTCATATTTGTCACGTTAAAAAAAATGGGCTGGGTTTCCCTCTCCACTCCTTATTTACTCAGTACATAAACTCAACTTTGTATTACAAGCCCTAACAACACTCTGTCCAATCTGAGCATTAGAAACAGATAGATAACACAGCAGGTCGAACCTGTATTCTGCCCAAGTTTTTGCACCACAACACCCAATATCAAGGAAAAGCCAACTGGACAAAACTATGTAAGATGGCATTCTTTTTGCTCCATTCTGCTTTTCGTTACACCTGAGTAACTCCATTTTAACCGAGGAAGTAACATGCATATAATTGAAGATTTAATTTTGCCTGAAGGTCCTCAAGTATCAAGAGACTTAATAGTGTGCTGAGCTTTGACCACATGGTTAAATACTTTGCTGAGCTAAGACTTTATTTAATGGTTCTGTTGAAGATATACCCACTACTAGACTCCAGTGAAATGAGGTGTGTAATTCAAGTAGTTTAAAGGTTCAAGTTTGTGGACTTGCATTTACTGCAAAATATAAAGGTGCAACTGAAGTAACATCTGTAAACAAGATACACAAAGCAAACCATAGAGTTCTCAAGGTCTTTGCAGAAATATCCCTGAAATATATATGATTTTACCATTTAAAAGCAAGATACTTTACAGTAATTTAGTTTTCTTATAAGAATATCCTATGCTTTCCTGGTATAAACAAGATTCAAAACCAACACTGCAATCAAACCTAACATTCAACAACTTTTGCTTACATCTTTACACTCTGTGGTAACATGCTGGTATAAAGATATTGTATGCTCTCAAAACACGATAACACATTGTCCTTACTACTATAAATATCTGACAAAGGGAAATTATGTCCCTTGCTCTAAGAAAACGTCAAATTCTACAAAGACTCCATTTCACTAGTCACTAAATTGGAAACTATATTCCACCATACTGAAGCAGAAAAACCTCGAGAGGCAGAATGAAAACAAAACCTCTTGTGGAGGCACAATTGCTCCTGATACATTATCCATCACTGCTAGTCAAGACCCAGATTGACCAAGATTCCTAAGTACATACTGTAAGTAAAGACAATATCTCACATATTTACAGGTAGGGATATAACTAAACATCCTCCTGAAACACAGCCCAAGTGCTTGGAGATTGCTCAGCTGACAGCTCATTTGCAAAATACAGTTGATTCACCACCACAGAAAACAGCTCTTACATTCCTAGTACACAAAGATTTGAATTCTTCACACAAAAAGAATACTCACTAGAGCAGGTAGTCAGGAAACCTATCACATCTCACTAAACCACCTCATTCTTCTACCTCATCATCTCATTAAATCTCAGACAATTATTAATTATTTATTCAATTATAATTCATTATTATTTCAAGGAGTACTCAAGCTTTACCAATAGATCAAGGCGAATTTTAAGCTCACAGAATGTGGCTTTTTTTTAGTTTCCCTTTAGCAAAAAGAAGTCTCCGACACAAAATGCTTACTTCGGGGAAAACAACGGCATTTCAGAACTACGTAGAAATTCTTCTTGAAGCATAAAAATACAGGAATCCCCTTCTGCTCCTCCTAGCCTTCATTCTGAATAGGAATATACACTATATACCTTATAAAATACACTAATAAAATGAAAAATAGTTTGTTTAGTCTCTGTGACAGTATACTACAACCACATTTATGCCTCTTTCCACACAAGTATAGAGACATCTGCACATCCAGGCTCCCATGAGCTGCTATACTTAAAATACATTATAGCACTACTAGATGAAAGTAATAAAAAGGAGGAAATAACACTACACAGGATTTTCATAGTAAAAATTTACACATGCGCAAATTCACGTAATTCTAACCTCTCTTGCTCTGCTATTCTTATTTCAAGCGACTCTCAGTACTTCCAGAACACACATGCAATTTGTACTTAAATATTTGAGTCCAGCCACTCAGGTGAGTTTTGTCCTGAATGCAGCATCATGCTCTGCTTAGTCTGGTTCTCACTTTCTTCCCTGGAAACTTAATTAATGGATTTCCCATCCCATCCAAGGACATTCATTATTACAGATTACAAGTTACTTGTGCTTCATACCTCACAACTGGTTTGATCCTTTCCTGCAGGCATCTTAATTCCCAATTTTCAGCAGGCTAGCCCAAATGAAAATCACTATCAGTATAGTTAGCATTTGGAGTTTTAGTATTGATTTACGCCTTGGGTGAGGAGGTTAATTAAATGTGAATTTTAAGCCAACAACATGATCAGGGGAGTGAGGAAACCTGAATTCATGAATACGTCCAGAGCTGTTAAAACAATTTAAAATTAAAGACGACTGGAAAAACCCTGCCTGTTAGTGGCAGCGGGATTAATGTGATTCTGAAGACTTTAAGAGAAGTAACAGGCGGTCTCAAGTGTTCTAGTCCAGCTGGGTTTTTTGTTTCGTATTTATATTGACATTAGCACTGAATTTAACACTATGTAAACTGTTCTTATAAATTCTACTTCTGTTTCTTGCCTTTTCCTCCTTTTTCCCTTACAATAATTAATCCTGTACGAACTATTAGGCACACAAACCTTGAACCCAGTCTCATTGCAGACATTACATGCTCTAGAATAAGCTACTGAATTACCTCAGCTGAAGGCTCTGAAAGATCCTGGCCACAGCTCCAGCTGACATACGCTCAAAGCCAGAGGAACTGTATTTGCCCTTTTATTTTAGCAGGACTTCTGCTGAGAATTCTACCTCCACTTCCAGTTACAACCACCAGTAGAAGTTCCACTGATTTAAGCTACAAATCTATGCTCCTGAGTTCAAGCTCAACAGGAAATTAGTTTTAATTTTTTTTTTAAGCTCACATAGTCTTTCCTCTCCTAGGTCTATTCTGGTTTATTGTGTATCTGTACACAAAATATACAAGAGTCTGCTCATACAAGCAAGGAGGAAATTGTATTCAACCTGACACACTGCTTTTATAGGGAAGTAGTAAACTGAAAAATATCTAGAGGTGGGAGAGGAGTGAAATATATAAAGCAGCAACACTTCTTGTAAGAACATATACCCTGACATAGTGAGATTCAGCACTGGAATCCAAGTAAGATTCTAACCTGAAAAATAATGGGAAAAAAAGTAGCAGTTGAATTGCTATCACCACTCTGCTACATCCTGCAATACAAACTTCGCAGTCAGTTGACCAGCTTAGTAAAACAGCAACACCACTGAGCTCTGCATTGGCAAACAGAGGGATTCCATACCAGATCAGACTAGCTCTTGTCTCATTTGGATTTCTCTGCACTACAGTCTGCAACACAGGCACATTTACAGTTAGTTAGGAAAACAGTCACACTTAACATCACTCCTTCTCCACATCCCACAGCAAATGACCGCCTTGCAATGAAAATGATCCATCTCCTGCTATTTGTTTAGACTGTCCTTGTCTTTTCCTCTCCATCCTTCATAGCAGACCATTGCTAATAACAAAGGGCAGAGAAAAGGCCAAAACTGGTTATTTATGCAGTACATTGCCTCAACTAATGGACAGAAAAAAGTGCACAATTGCCATTTCTTCTCCTCACCACCTCACGTGAAACCATAGGCTTGTGGAACTCCTTTTATTAGTGCTGCATCTGCAGATCTCTTTGGAACATTGCATGACAGCAATGTGCAATGAAGTGTTACATTCAGTCTTTGCCCTTGGCATACTGTGCACGTCTTGATAGAAAGACAGACATCATGCCTGAACCACTTACAGATTTGTAATAGGCTGTTGGTATTTGCTTTCTGGTGACTGATGGGAGAAAAGCTAACAAAACATTATTGGTTTTTTTTTAATTCCCTGTCCTCTGCCATCAGGGCTGCTTATCTATTATTTTAAAAGTTAAACTGAGAAAGATTAACCTGTGAATAGGCAGTGTCTGATTAACTATCAAAAAATGAATATTTGTATTGTTTTTCAGTAAAATCAGAAGCACCACAGTGTCAGCATGGAAAGATATAAGAAATCTTGAGCCCCTTCGCCATTTTCCAAAATGGTGATACAGACCCATTAGTGCAGTGCTGCCTCCAAGCTAACTGAGTCTCAGCAAAAACCCACACACAACATAAGGAGGAAAATACACAAAAACCACCAGATAAGCTGCGTAGACAAGAACAGAGCTCTGACTTCCCTTACCCCAAACTAAAGCCTGACCTGCTTTCTGTCTGATCTTGTAACTCACCAGTTTTATGTCGAGCAGAGTGTGCTCATTGCCATACAACACCAGATACCAAAATTCCTTCTAAATCAATTGCCCAAGATCCCAAAAGCAATTTACCAGATACGTTAGCCTGTATGCAGTGCTACCGCAGCTGGACTGCTGAACCAACCCAGCATATTTAGAGTATCTTCAAGGATCCCCTACACTACCATGTCAATGGCTTCCCAGTACTACACAAAAAATATAAAAGCCTTCTAGCGTCTTTAGTCGGTAGCTTGAAGGAAGAAAACATTATCTGAGTATGGCATGACAGAGCAGATCACGAAGCAACTCCATCCGGCATCAAGAGAGATGTTCCTTTTCATTCCTGTGGGGTTAGGTGATTGGTACGCAATTTTTTATCTAGGAACGCACATAGAAAGTTCTGGGTTTGAGACACCGAGCAACTGGAGGAAAAGGAAAATGCACCAGGATGTTAAGCAGCAGTACTTTACCATGAATCCTTCAATTTTTTTTTGGCAGAAACAAGAGCTTTTCCCATTCTGCAATATCCAAAGCAGCAATAACTATTATGGTTCCAAAAAATGTCACATTACTACTGACCGATGCAATGTCAATGGGATTAAGATCAAGCCCACAGTATTTCACCAAACCTGAAGTTTATTCTTCGTTGCTCAACAGATTATTGTGGAGCAACTACACCAAACTCTTCACTGAGGTAGCAACAGGGAAAACAGAGTGAGAGTGTGCACAAGACCATACACACACACACAAGGAAATGCTTTTTTCCTGTGAGGGTAAGAATGAGTACTAGCACAGGTTGCCCAGAGGTGTTGTGGAGTCTTCATCCTCAGAAACATGCAAAAGCACAAAAGCCATCTGGACAGGGTCCTAAGCAATTGGCTCTTGGTGGCCCTGCCTTAGCAGGGAGGTTGGACACAGTGGCTTCCCGAGGTGCCTTCCCACCTCAACCCTACTGTAAATTTGTAACATATATATATACACTGTATACACACAAACATGCATGTGTAGACTGTATATATATGTATACAAAAATACGCACACACACCCTCCACCACTCCTCAAGAACTCCAAAACAAATACCTTGTTCCCTGGCATTAATTCTGTTGCAACCGGAGCAACTACACTACAATTTTATGCCGCAACGGTGCCTGGATGTACAGTTCTCCACCCTAATTATACATTTGCTGCTTCTGTAATTTTGTATTAATACAGTAAGATAGCAGCTGTCTTGAGCTTCTTATTTCTTCTGCAATACTTTTAACAGTCTTCTGATATTTAATTACACACCACACACTCTTCCTTCTACAAATTAAGTGTCTGAATTCAAAATCCTACTCTATTAGCATGGCTGAAATTAGCAAACATTAGTTACTGTTTTCTCTAGTGCTTTTTGTTGGGGCTGGTTATGTTCTTTGTTGCAAGCAATTTATCTTCCCCATTTAGCCCTTCCCCCCCAATAAATGAAATTTGATTTCATTAATTTGCTTTTCACTCCCAATTATTTCCTGAACATTGTATTAAAACACTACTTGCCATATGAACTTTAACTTTTCTTATTTCTTTTATGCAATGCTTTACCTCAGTCTCTTCGTTAGTTCTCAGTTATTTCCTGGACTGACCACTTAACTTACAAGTTGGTTTTGGGTTCCCCCCCCCATTACCAGATTAACCAATTCTGGGCTTTAAAAATCACTTTTTCTTTGACCAAAAATTTTTCTTGAATACTTGTAATCATGCTGTTTCATTAATAATAGATTAAAGCTTTGCAGAACACTTCAAGGATAAATCCTGGAAATACACACAAACTTATTTGTGTTTTTTCCCCCTTCTGTCCATGCTCTATGTGCAAAAGTTCTCACTGAAATATGAAGAAAATAAAGGAATTGCAAATAAGGGAAATGAATCTACAATGAATTACATATGGAAAAAAAAAAATGGCCTTTGCTAAGGCTGTAAGCACAGTAACTACCACAGTATTCCTTGAGGTTCATATTGGTTTTAACTCTATTCTGGGCACGCAGCTTTCACATGCTCAGAACATATCTAACTCCCATCTGAACTCCAAATTTTAAAAACTCACGTTTGTTACCTGCATTCCTCTCCTTCTCACTATTAAAATACTGATATTCATAGCTCATCCATGAGCATGCTTTCACATTAATGGTCAAACAGACCAGATTCTCACATGCGTAAGAGGAAAAAAGCAAGTAAGATCGATCTTGCTACAGTTTAGTGTACATACAAGTCTTGTATCAAATGTAAGCGTAATATCAAACCACCACAATTAAGCTGGTGTAAAATGTTGAGAGCATGTCCTTCACTTCAGCCTAGGGCAGGGACATTTCTGCCTAACTTAGTTTTATCAGGGATTAACTTTCAATACCACTTTAAGCAGGTATAAAGAGAATTTTAAGTTGTATGGTACAATGTTACTGGAAAACAAGGCCTGAGTGCTGACAGCCCTAACATGAAACAGCAGAGACTGTAATTATTTCAAATTAAGGAAAACTCATTTACACAATGTTATGCTTCAGCTTTTCCTGTCAAACTGGAGACCTCTGCACTAGTGTGCTATTTCTATTTAATCTTTTCAAGCAAACAAAATTGTTTATCTTTGCTGAGCCAGATCAGTTCAAACCTATACAAGAGCTGTCCAAAAAATCACATTCCCTCTACTTCCAGCCCCTGTTGCTCCACAGAGAACTGCCTGACTATCTCAACAGATTCACAAATGTCACCAAAACCTGCAGAGCACTGACCTTTAAAGTACTCTGCTGAACTGTGCAACACATGGCACTGAATAATTGAGATTGTTGATATGAGTGGGAGGTAAAGTAGAAAACCACGCAATTTTCTTTCCTAATTTGTGTACACATGTAAAATAGTGTGTAAGTGATGATCATAAACATACCAAAATTATTTTTCAGCATCCCAAACAAACTTTTGTTCACATCTCATGTACAAAGAATTTCCCTGTGCAGAGACCTCTCTGTTAGGCTCAGCAAAATAAAAAAAGACAAACCACTATTCCAAAGTGCATACAATTTAAATACAAGATGAGACAAGAAGAGAAGTACAACATGCATCATGGTGATGCTTTAGGGCAGCACCAAAATAGCAGAGATGAAAGACAAAACACAGGTGGTTAGATGCTTGAGGAATGGGGTCCAACTTTAAAAAAAAATTTTTTTTAAATTCTGTTGCTGACTCTTGTCACTGATCTGTAATGGGACTCTGCAAGACATCATGTGCCTCATTTTGTGCTGCCTTGTCTATTTAGACTGTAACCTTTTCAGGGTAGGAAACTTTTCTTGGAGTGTAGTTCAGCAGTATCTGACATAGTGTGAAAAGAAAGAAGAAAACATGTAAATATGTCATTTATCACGAAAACCCAAACCTCAAAGTTCCAGGCATTTTTTTTCCCATGTTATGAATGCTGTAGAAAATATGGGTTTTCTGGGCGTCTCCAACATCCATTGAGCTTGCATACTAGTGCATTAGTGTGGTTTTTAGTTTTTGTATTCTGTGGTTTTTTTAAGAAATTAACTTTGTCGTAGATTTTAACTTTTTTAAACTTTTAACACATTATTTAAGATAACCCCTTACTATATTTTTCTGCAGTCAATAGCAGCCCAAATTAAACAGCAAAAAACAAATTAGATATCAAAACATCAACTGTTATTATAACATGAATAGATGACCAGATTGCTCTTGTGACAGTAGCAGTCACAAGTTGTCTACAAGGGTAACAACTTATCATATGTTTTTAATTTTTTCTTTCTGTACATTATGCTACTAACAGTGGGGGAAGTTTACAGCAGCTTCTGGGTTGAAGAGAGGAAATGGAGCCCATCTGGGTAGGAATTCATCACAAGTCTGATAAAGACAGCATCATATGGATGAGTTCACTGTTTGTAATGGAGAGCAGTCTAAAAACACTGGGAAGCATAAACACACATCTGAGAAGAAATATAATACCCCTAACTAGGCAAATTAACTAAAACATAACAGTAAGATGAGGCTTGCTCTCATTTCCTTGGTGTGTACAAACTAAAAAGGAACCAAATACAGTGAAAGAATTCTTGAGGAACTGCTTGTGAGGTGTTTCTTCAACTGGCTCTTTCCCCAGATACTGCTGCTTTTTATCCCCAGTTACAATAATAAGTTAACTTAAAGATACTTTCACTCCAGGAACAAATATAATTGGAAGCTGATAAACTACCACAAGTATAATTTGACCCATAAGAGTCAGTGAGAATAATCAGGAAGTAGGTGATGACCCATAAGCCAGATGTTTAAGCACATTCAGATACCTCACATCTGACAAAATGATGAAGAACAGTCCATTTGTACATACTGAATAATCTGCTCCTATTTCCATATAGCTTTCTTAATTCTTTCCCTGAAACACTTGGTGCTGGCACAGACCAGGGCTGGCAGCCTGCGCAGACCTCTGCAGCGTCAACTCCGAAGCCTCTACAGTAGCTCTGCTATCTGATCCCACTGTTGCATTTTGCTCAAGGTAAGATTTATATGAAGGCTACTGTTGAAAGTAGAACAATAAGAACAGTTTTCAGATGTCCTCCATTTTAGGAGCAACACACAGAGCAGGAATACTAACTGTGACTGGCAAACTTAAGAGGTTTCATTTCCCAGCATATTTATTCATTCAACTGACTATGATAAAATGCCCGTCACCTTGACAACAAGGCATTTATTTACAAATCTGAAAGCACAGAATGGCATAAAGATACCTATACAGAGTGCAACATTATGGGAAATGGCTGTCATTGCTTTTTGAAAGCAACTCCAAAAGAGTAGTGGGAGGGGGGATGCTAAGGAGAGAACACCACACAGATTAAAACCTGAGGGACTCTCTGTAGAGCTTCATCTGGTGATTCAGGGTGGGACAGATATGCTCCGCAGACTCTGTTCAGGACAATGCATGTGGTAGCATTCGTTCCTTTGGGGACCAAACTTAAACCTACCCATATCCAATCCACAAAAGAGTCCAAGAAAACCTATAGTTTCACTAACCCAGAGCAACTTACTGTTGCTCATTTAAAAAGTTAGGGTTTTTTAAAAGGCACTACAGACTAGGCACTAAAAATCAACAATCTACGTTTGAACCAACAACAAAAAAATGCAGGTTCTCTTTCCAGAAACGTTTTTATTTTTCTAAAATGAGACTAATTATGCTGATGAGAGCAAGATCCAAATGGCATTTAAGCCCTGAAGATCTTAAAGTCTGTTTTTGTGGGTGAAGATAGTCTACATTCACTCATACAGGAAGAATATTTTATCTGTTGTAACGAAGCGCTCACGACTTGATTCGACTCCAGACTTACCTCCGGTACAAACAAGAAATCAAATCCACTAAATCTACAAGTCCAGCTGCCAATCCCCTGCACATCAGAACTAGAAGCTGTTCAGAGCATTATCGCACACAACCTTGCAGAAAATGAAGAGGCTGCTCCTCACAGGTCTGTCAGTCATCCAGTCTGACAAAGTAGTTTCAAACTTGTCTTGTGTCATTTATTAGTCAGCATGAATCAAAATGTTGTCCTAGGCATCTACCGCCCTTGGGGTTCTTCAGCATTACAGACAAGTGGATGCATTATGACAAATGCAAGAATTAACAGGGACTCAACCTACAACTCCTTTTCCACAATCACACACAGTGGAGGCAGGCCCAATAGCTCCTCCACCACCATGGAATCTCCTAGTTGTACGAAACCAGTATAGTAGCAGTACTTACTAGATGATAACACGCAAAAATACCCAAATCAGCTAAGCAACCTCCCCCACACCAAAAATGTTAAGGACTAGTAATTTGATTCACAGGCACTAGCTGAGTATGAGCTACAGAAACATCTAGTTTTAAAACTGGTAAGTCTCATAAGGCAGTTTTTGCAGGTTTTTACCCTCCCCTTCAAAAATAGATTTGTTCATATCTCACATGGTGTATATAATGAAGTATGCTGTAAAGTTAGAGCTGGTCAAAAAGGATCCCCCGCCCCCCTCCCAGCAAACACATGAGGTTGGTTTTGACCACTATTTTAGATTTGTGGAACATGGCTCATCAACAGCTTTATTCTTTTTGTCCTTTTCTTAAGAACATTGGTTCAAGATAATCTCAGTGATATACTCGCCAGTTTACACAGTGCCATTCTGTACGCTAGAAGCTCAGAGCAGCAAGGTGAACTCTGAATTTTTACCCAGTGTTATAATGAATAACTTCTCGCCGTTAATAACCCACGTGCAGCACCTCGTCAATAAACGCAGACTATTGGTGAGCTTGAAGGGACACCTGCTGGCAAGAGGTGACATCGCACGCACGCAGCACCAGCCCCGCGTAACTGAGCACCGGCCTAGGAAAAGAACCTCAGATGATACTACAGCCCGTGATAGTACAACGACCAATACCCTGGAGGAGACAGCAACAGTAGTGAAAGGAAGAGAATACTCCTTTTGCTTAATTCAGGATTCAGCTGCAATTGCATCAGGGTAACCCTATCCAGTTGGGTTATGTAGCTGTCTTAAAACAAGGATAAACCGAACATTGCATCTGCAAAGCAGGAAGACGTTATTTAGCTAGAACCCAAGCGCTTTGCCAGGCTTCTCATAAGGGCCCTGACAGCCAAGCAAAGAACCTGAAGCAAAGGTACCCACAGTAGGTGAATGCAAGATTTCCTCAACAGGAAATGCCAGAGGTGACTGTGGGAGAAGATGCACACACGATCAAAGGCATACGTACAGTAGTGGATTTCAGTCGGCGTTAGCACCTTTGAGTATTTGAACAAAAATGGAAAGAACAGGATCTACAAGACAGCAGTATGTTAAAAGCACAACTAGGACATTTGGACACCTCCCCTCTAGACTCTTTCTGTGAGCCACAATACTGGTTAAAAGTCTACATTTTTTTCCCTCCTCCTCTAAAGGTATCAGAGCTTTTCTGTGAGACAATGCTGTGCTTTGCCACATTAAAGTGATGCAACACTAATGGAACGATACTTCCCCCCCCATTCAGCTCATCATGCTTGTCTTGCAACACTTTCTCTTGGGAAAGAAGCAGCTTCTCCACTAGATGTACTGGAGAGCAGACATAACACCGTAGTTCAAGTGACCACTATAAGCTTTTCTTCTTTTTATCCACATAAAGGGAGGTACTTTAACTCTTTGAATGCTCACATTTGCCACAAAAGGCCAACGTGCCTCAAAGGTGCTCCTTTACCAGCCTTACCTTCCACACTCTTTTTTACAAAAATCTATGAGCCAGGCTGCAGAAATCCTTTGGATGTGGTTTTCTGCTTTGAAAATAAGAACCCAAATAAATAGCCTTTTGCACTGAAAAACCAAAAGCAAAAAAACAGAATTCACTGCCCATACTGTAGCACTGGCCAACACCACTAAAATAGCAACCCCATATGTATCTGGGATGGGTAAATCGACAGGTATTTCAGAGGTACAGGACATTTCAATTTCATGCTCTCTAGTGCTTGCTATTACTAGCAAAAGTAAGCAGAAGATATATATAAAGTGATGGAAAAATATCTAGACAGTGTGACCTGTACGCACTCTGCTTTTGAGTTTTCTTCATCAGGACACGCACTTGTTCTAGTAAATTATTGGGTATCAACTCTCTTCCATGCAAACATCAGAGATAAGAGTAGATTTAAGGACTGCCCTTGTCACTACCTCTACACGCCACCCCAATTCAATTTCCTCTTTAAATATTTCTCCAACCTCATAATTATATTGATTAACTGATGTTCGTGAAGTTTTGATGTAAAAGATGGCAACTGCAAACACAATGGTTCCATACATTTAACAGGAGGGAAAAAAAAGCCAAAATGCTTTCCTAAGGCTTTTATTTCTAAATATAGCTGTGGTGATTTCCCCCCCTCCCCTCTTTTTTCCCCTAAATCCAAAGCTTTTTGGGTCCTTTTGGTTCAAGCTGATCCTCATAATTAAAAGAACTGAGGGAAAAAAGCCTTCGTTAAGGGGATCTGTGCACATTAGAGTTCATTAAAATGTATTTCCCACAAAACAGGACATTGTAATCTGTCCATACCTGGGAACAGAGGGAGGAAAATTAGATATTCTCCCCTCCCCTCCCAGCATGTATCTGCAGGCCATATGTTTTAATTACAATTTACTTGTCTAAATGAGAAAATTATACATTAGTAATTAACTTGTTATTAACTCGATTACTCTTCAGAGATTTGGGAGAAATTATACTCCCAGCTAAAGTGTCCATTCTAGCTTGTATATTATTATTTTGCATGTTCTCTAATCTACAGAGAAGTTGGTGAAAGGATTAAAACCATATTAAAAACACCGCTTAAGTATTGTAAGTTACACCAAGAAATACTCCTATAAACATTTTAAAGGACAGTAAACTGAGGCTGAGGTTACATACAGCCAACACCGCACACTACGTTTGTTGTAATTTTGGCTACACATTATCAAAACAGAAAACTCTTTTGAGTAAGCAGAGCCTCTGTATTCAACAACTGCAAGTACATGAGTAAAAAGAGTACATTCCTTAATATGTAAAAAAGTACAAAGCTGACTGAACTGTTTGTGTTGATGAGGACACAGCAGAAGGGGCCAAGGAAAAAGCAGCAGTCAACCCTTCAGCGTTTTAGCGTCAGTGTACATGCAGTTATCCGTCCCATCATACACATTATGAATCTATACACGCATTATTCCTAAATAATAGCAAAATTATATTAAATTATTTGTAAATGGGAAATGTGTGCATGAAGTGACTGTTATCTGGGAGTTCTTCTTGTCACCTTTACTCCTACTCAGATCTTGACAGTGCAAGCACAAATGCAAAAATGCGGCTAGGCAGACACACAGGTCCCTTTTTGGCTAACCTTTTACACTTGGTGCAATTGTCCGAACACGTGATGCTTACACTGCAGTACTTAACTGTTTGTTCTACCACTGATCCTCTCTATTCACACACATTACCATATTACTAAAAAGTCATTTCAGCAGCAACAGGAATCCAACTTCCTTTGTAAATAAATCCCAAACACAAACTGGCAGTTCCCATCTCCCTTCCTAGTTAAAAAGATATTTGGCTGAACTCCTAAGGCAAAAGCAGAGGAGACACGTCAGTAATTTGGCAGACACATTCTGAAGAGATGAGTTTCTAAGGAAAATTATGCTAGGAATATCATGGTCCAAATAAAATGGTCCACAAGAAGCCTAATCTTCAACCAGGGTAAATTGACTCCTTGGAGCAGCATCATTTTCTACCAGTTTATCTGTTAAGCATACCAGTGGCTTCACTTGATAAAATGCATTCAAAACATCAAACGTCCAGTCTTGTAGAGAAACAGGCTCAGTATCTTTATATGTAAAAAGTTGCTGGCTTTTTCTTTTCAAGACGCACACCGTAATACTTTTCAGAAATGCTGTATCCTTAGTCTAACTGGTATGTAATGAACTGTTGATAGATGACAGCAATCATGAGTGACTGCTGTTATATCTCATTCTGTGAGTGGCAGAATGAATAGCATGAATTCATTTCAGAGTGAACGAATACCTTCAAAGCATCTTTCATAAAACAGGAGCCTTCAAAGCAGGGTTACCTTTTCCAAAGATTCAATATTGCTCCAATTTATTTTTCAGATGGAGGGCCAAGCTCATCTGTATCATGAGTCTTTTGAAGTCAGACACCAGAAATCACAAATGTTAATATACAGGGTGTGTCTTCAAAAACAATTGCTACAGTACCTGCTAATCATATTGCATTGTATGGCCTATAGTACAGTTCTACTGCTGTGAGCTGGTGATCACCCTACACACAGACTTAACCCATACTTCACTGTGCGGCTCTTCAGATGCATTTGCTGCACATCTCTCAAAGGCAGCAGCACCTTTAGTGTTCACTGAAGACTAGGTGAGATTTCCCAGCAGAACAACGGACAGCACGTGTTCACGTGAAAGCAACAACCTTGGCTGAATCACAGCACTTGCATTAAAATATCTTCTATGCTCTGCCAAAGCTACCACCTGGCACCCATTCTGCCTCCCTTCTAGCTGGCACGTTCATGTAGTAGCACAAAGTTCATATTATAGCAACCCAAAGGATACATGTCAGCAGCAGCACACTGTGACCACTCCCTCCAAAAAGATACTTTAATTGACACTCTCAAAACCATGGCTTCATCTAATAACAGGATTTTTGATTATGCACTGTGCATTAGGAACCTCTGAAAAGCAATCTGAAACGACGTGTCTCTACTGAGCAGGCCGCACTAGCAGAACGCAAGGAAAACACATTTGCAAGTTCTTTTAATACAGCTTGACGCTAAAAATGCTTTCTTGGAAAGTAGCTTTCCAAATTAACAGAACATGCAGAGATTTTACCCAGAGATCTCACAGTCCTAAATTTCATTCAGTTTTCTATCTCCTCTTTGGACATATACAAGGTCCTTGAATTTCTCCACAAAAACATTAGAGTTTTCAGTTACGAGAATTCCACCTGTCTAAAACTCAGTTTTATCAGTATATCACCTTCGATGAGGCATTAACACATGAAGTTTTCTCAGATCCAGGCATAATTCCTGGTTTATGCAGAGCATTTACTTCAGAGCAGGGAGGCAGAAGGGGAAAGAGCATTGAAAGGGCCATCAGTGAGACAGAATCAAACCCTGATGCCCATATAAAAAAAAAAAAAACCAAAAAAAAAACCAAAAAAACACAAAGACGTTACTTTTCCATCCACCTTAATTCTTACATATTAACCTTCTGGTTCCTCTCCTAATCCTCTTTTAATGACCTTTCTGAAGGAAAAGATATGAAGGCTGGGGAGAGGACATGTGTCACTGGTGATTAAACTAAACAGTATAAATCTGTGTCCTGTCAGTTATCTGCACCATGGGTGGCCTCCGAGATTACTGTTCCCAAGCTGTTAGTAACTTCCCGCCAAGGCGGGGGAAGGTTCATAATTCTGATGAAATTCAGGCTCAGCCTGTAGAAATTAAATCCTCCATTCTCTGTTAACTGAAAAACTGCTAACCAACATGAGGAAAAAAACCTGAGTCTGTTTTCATGCTTGTACTAATCCTATTGATTTATATAGAGCACAGATCCTTCCCTTCTTTTAATTGGCATTTTTTCCCCTCTGTCACTCTTTTGTAACAATAAGAGATCAAACAAATATCAACTCCTTCACACCACATGATCCTTCTTAAAATTTCATAAAGATTTCTGAAGTTGCTTGTGCTACTCTGCTGTGTCCATTACAGCAACTAGAACATACCGTGTCCAAAACAAGGGTTTTTTGCCTTGGTGCATCAGGGTTCAACGTATGCAAAAAGTATACAAATACTAAGACACAAGTTGCTCTTTACTGCACACACTTTAAGTCCTTTGTATTGTTCACATTTCCATGACAGCTGAAGATTCTTTACAGAAGTCATATAATGCACCACTTGACTTTCCAGATATTAAAAAATATGCTGCTTATGGAACTGTACTTCCAGGCTTCAATTCATTTCATACTTACACATGTAAAGAGGATCTGTATCCTGAGGAAACTGCTCTTCACACTTAGAAAGCATACAGCTTGGGCTTCTCTGCTCTTCTGCTGCTTCCTCCAAAGCACACACCACTCAACTACTTTATTACCTAGACACAGAGGGGAAAACCAAAAAACGCTGGCCAACAAATAGCTACACCTCAGGTTTTCTAAAGGATCACACTGCTTTCATTGCACTGTGGAAACATCTGGATTGCAAGATGAATGCTGTTTCCAGGATCTTTGTCTCACTTGCCTCAGGATTTAGAAGACACAAATTCTAAATCAGGGAATCACTAGAAGACAAAATATGATTTCATGTGAAAGGCCGTTTATTTTTAAAGAAAACTGTATTCTATTCCTGTTCCTCTTGACATTCCTATAAGTGGCCAAATAGTAGAAACCTCAGCTCATGACCTCAACTTTGTCCTTGTTTATGATGCTCTGCTACACTGTCATGCTGTTTACTGAAGGTTATGCTGATACGCATCCCAGTTCTGTATATATTGTTTATTGTTCTTTCTTCTCATGCAAGTTTCCTATTTCCTATTTCTTTTTCCTTAAGACTATAAACTCTCTAGCACAAGTTCTATCCTATTGGAGGCCACTGTAAATAAGAAATCAACAACAAAAGCCCAGTAGAGGAAGCTACAATGTATAATCTGGGAGTCATCACTCAGAGCCCAAGTAATGTTATTTTAGTCATCTGACAAGAATTGTTTAAAAAAAAAAAGTTAGACTTCACATAACTGTAATACACGCAGTTTTATTTTATTCTAGCCAGCTCTAGATTTTACCCTAGACGAGGCTACTATATTGTTAAATGCAATTAAATGTATCATGACCTACAGTACAGCACATATCTTCCCCCACATTCAACCAACATCACTGAGCAATGAATTATGGAATGGTGCACAAGGCTAAAGACACCCCAATTTCATCTTCACATCACTAAAAGCCAATTATGTAGCAGCTGTATGCAGCACAGAAAGAAATAATTACTTTCATACATCCGATACAGTGTCCAGACATGAATAACAGGTTCCAGCTGCAAGGCTGCACAAACCCGTGCAGTCCCAAGAGGCTACAGCTTCATCTGTGAAGCTACACCCACAGACCTGGCATCCCAAAGACAGACAACATCACCGCAGCGACCAGGCTGCTCAGTCATTCCGCTCCTTCCCTCTACTCACCAAGGTCGTACACACCTTGGACTGTAGCACATGGGATGATGTCAGGTCATTTTCACAAAACCCAGAGGAAACCTTAGGCCTAGTCAGACACCTGAGATTTGTGCATTGACACTATCCCACCTTAGTTACAGGAAAACAAAACACACAGGAACTGAGGTCCCACTCCCTAAGGGCGTGTGGCAAAGCTCAATGCCATGTCTCCAGGTATTAGCATTTCTGTTACAAACTTCGAAACTCACAGATAGATCTCCAGGGAATTATGGGCTTCATCCTGCAACACACAGCTCCTTATTAAGGAGGTAGAGAAATGAATGTTGTCAGGGAAGTCCATTTTCAACAATATAAAGCATCCAAGTCACTTCTGTCACTGGTGCTAACACAGATTCTCAGTAACACTGAACCAGGTCCATCACGCACCGAGAGCACTCATTCGACCTGCTGCATTTGGAGACCCAAGTTGTAGATGATGACCTACATGTTCTATCGAATAGGCTGCACTTCCAAATTTGGTAATTCACCATTCTTCTTGCAACCACTGCAGTGAACCAGATAAAACTCACTGGGAATTAGGAATTTGCCTCCCACTGTGTGTTGAATCTTAGATGATGAAAATAAATAAGTAAATCCTCAAGTTTCCCTCTGAACTGCAGTGTACATACTTCTTAAGAGTGGAGCGAGTGGTTTGAAGAACTTGTTTCACTTGTTCCATGCAAATATCAAGATTAACAGAGAGATTAATTATGTCCCATTTTTCTTCTTACAAAGAATACAGGCAGATTTTGAATAACAAAAATAAACCCTCTGGTTTAATATTCATAACACAATGCTGAGCAGTATAAAAGCAACTCATTTTTTATGTAGAAAGGGGGAGAAAACAAACTGTCAAGAGTGCTCCAGAAGCATAAATACATATTAAGCAGGGAAATCTCACAGGGTGTACTTTCTCAGTCTGTTGAAAGAGGGTTGGGGGCTCAAAAACGGCATGCAACATGTCATAGTCTCAGGGAGTGAAACCAAGTTAAAGAATTCTGAATCAAAATTTGATTTGAGTCATGTCAAAACTTCTATCTGTTCCTATTTAAGTTTTCTGTTCTACCTTATCAGAGCTGTAACCTTAGGTTCAGGTCTCTCAACAGCTTCAACGCTCAGAAGGATTTTGGTTTGAGGTCCTGGAGCAAGCTATGTTTGTGTTATTCGCTAGTCAAGTGTATTACACAGGGAACACTGGGAAAGAAAAAAAAAAAGCATTGCCATCACTGTCCCCACACTTTGATGATAAACACAAGCCCAATTTTGATTGAAATGAGAAGAATGAAACACTGAAACACAAACTAATCTTGCAGTTTAAAGCAGGTTCTGACTGAGGTAGGAGAATTTTGTGACTATCTTTCAGTTCCCATGTCACCTAAATATGCACTTGTCCAAGAACAGCACATTATATATGCAACTAAAACATTTTACTATGCTGATAGGTGCTCTTCTAAAACGTAACAGCAGTAGTACTTGTCGAAATTCTTTGACAAGCTTTGAATTATTTAGTTTAGATTTTAAAGCCTGTTGTTTTCTTTTACTGGAGTTACAGTATTACTGGGACTCTCAGATTTTAAGTTTCCAAGCCTTGAAAAACTAAAAGAGCTTGACAACATCAAGATGTGTTATTTAAAATTATCATTATACTTAACCTGATCATTAGAGCCACTGAATCATGGTATCTGCATGTTGATCGTTTGCAATGCTGTCTTGCATAGGTGGTTAAGTTATTCAGCAGTTCAGGTTACACCAAATACTGGGTTATCCCAAATCATCAGATGACTCATCGAGACCAGTAGGTTTCGCAGGTTATGCGCAGAGAGTACATGATCCAGGAATATGTACATTTGCAAAGATTTGTTTATTTATGAAAGAAACAAGGCTTGACAGCTTGAAGTACACTGATAAATGCTGAAAAAACATTTAGTTCTTGCTGGGGTAGGCCTGGGTTTGTTCTTTGAATAACAAAATCAAAGAGAAATTCCAGCATTCCTCCTGCATCCCTTGAGCTCTCTCTTTGACTCATCAGCCAGTTTCAGGCAATTCTGGAACTTACAAGTGCAAGGAATCTTATACATGAAAACATCCATGATAACTGTGATTTGCTGCATAAAGCATATTTCACTTGCATCCCTACCGGCCATGCAGACTGTTGAATGATGGCTCCGTACCACATACGCTAAATGAACAATGCAACACTTGTTTATGAAGCAGACTGTATTGATGTATAAGTTTAAAGGAAAAAAAAACCCACAAAACCAAAACACAAATCACACACTATCTCAGACCACACTGAAGCTCATTTTCAGAGAAGCCCCAGAAGATCACGGCATAATTCTTGTGCAGGGATTATGCTGGATTAAATTGGCACCTGCATCATCTGTATGCTAGATATTAAAACTACTATGTAGTTCAGTGTATAGAAGATATAGGTCTTCAGCTACTAATTCAGTTAGATCAGGAATAACTACCTCCTGCATTTCACATGTGATAGGGGTCAAACATCCAAAAATGTCATTTGCCTTTCTGCAGCTGAATCCAATTTTGACTTGCTCAATTTGTAATACCACATCCTCTACTTCCCCACTAATTGTTCCACATTAAAAATCTGTGTATTTGCTTCCTCTTTTCTCTTTGTCTTTATTAAACGTCATCTTACTGATTCTGGGACACTTTCCCAATGAATGAAAATTATTTCAAGTTATATCCTGTCTTCCAAAGCACTAGCAACACCCAACTCTCACTCCAAGTTTATGTAAGCTTAAAATACTCTAAGTAACTGGGAAGCCTCTATGAGTTTAATTTAGTATGCAACTCATCTACAATCACTTAGGATTTTATAGCTGACATTATTCTATATACTATGACCTCCCCAAAAAATTTCACACAGTATAAGCACAACTGTATTCAGATCGCCCTGTTTGTAAAAAAATGCTCTCTAACAGCTACATTAGGACTCTTCCTATTAAACTTCATGTGGTATAGGATCTCTGAGACTCACAGGAAGACCTGTACTACCAGTAAGTACAAGACAGTAGGATTTATAAATGCAGACATGAACACATAAATATATACATGTCCACTCAGATTTGTTAATTTCAGCTTACCATCAGTTTATTAATTTTATCAAGTATGTTTTTAAAAGACAGTTATTTAGACAAGCTTTTTGTTTCACCTTGCAGTGGTAATCAGAAAAATCAAGGAAATTAAGTCAGCCCTTTAATGACATTTTGACTTTTTTTTTTTGAGCAGTTTAAGGTAACAGCCCATTTTATATATTGGATGCAACAGAGACAGAACTTAATACATATAATTACACAGTTTGCAAATGTGACAGCTCCGATGTTGCTGTAGAACAAGTCTATGCAGTCAAATTAGAATTATAATGACAGTAATTACACTAATTAGACTTCTAGTTTGTTAGCAGCAAAGTTTTGCATATTTACTTAACAGCTACTTCTGCTTTCTCCTAAAAATCCACCATAACTAATTCACTAAAAAGCTAATTTATCACAGCCATGTAATACACAAGTAACATTGAGACGAAAATGCAGATGCCAAGAGGCTAAGACTTAAAATCCACACAATGTTTTTCATAAATTATTTACATGCACAGTCTACAACTGTAATGCTTAGAAGTTTAGACAGGCATAGGGTGAAATATTTAATGTAACCCACTGGCAGCACCACAATTTATACGTAAGAGTACACACACAAGAAAAGACTGCTCTGCAAATGACACAGAAACAGCAACGCTTCCAGTTCTCTAGCAGGGCAACAAGGCTTTGAGCAAGACCTGTTCATCAAAATGCTTTCAAATCATATTGCATTGCTAAGGTGGGGAAAACCTAATGTACTACAGGTGCAAGGATCTCAGAGCCTGACTCTGAATGCAGTTAAATCCTACATATATGCTGTATTTTGTATGTGGGAATCCCCTTGATATCAACTGGACGCTAAGCACACAAATAAGCCTTTACAACACCAAACCTAGCTTCTCCTTAGAATTGCTACTGTGTTCATCTGAGGAATATAATGATTACTATTATTAAAGCACTACCTAAATGTCCCCAATAGGAAATGCTCAGATGTGCAGTACAGAGACAGGGTCATCAGTCACATCAGATGCACTGGTGTTCAGTATTGACAACATCAAATCTGTTGCTGTCCCTCTGTACTTATTAATAGTACTAATGAATAATTTGGTTTCTGTTCCAGGTCTAAAGAAGTCTGGAAGTAAAGCCATATTTTTCCCCGTCTAATACAGCCTTGAGCCCAACTCGAAAGATGCTAATACCAAAACGTGTTCCCAATTGTTCTGAATCAGACCACTGAGATATATGTAAGTCTTCCTCTGAATCTAAGCTATAGGTTTGATTAATCATATCATCCAATTAAAAACAATTAAACTGAAAAATTATCCTAATAGTTCTGCTCTTGGACTATGTTTTTCCACTGATTTGTCCTGACAACTGCATATCTTACTTGGCGCAACTTTCTAAACCACTAATGTTTGCCAACTATGAACAGCAGCTCTGTGACCTCACTGATCTTTGCAGGGAGTTCTGGGATCCTCCTACTGGTGAGGTCCATTACCCAGTGCCAGAACCCAGGTCTGCTTCCTTCCAAATATACTTAATACATCAGCTGAAATTCTAGAACCTTGAGATTATACTTCCCTTTTCTTTTGGCTAGCTAGTAATGCACATGCCTGAACTTGGGAAAAAGTTTTGCTTTGGAGCACTTTTCTGCTGTTCGACAGAGCCGCACTTTCTGCCTATACGCTTCAATAACAGAGATAAACACTGCGTAGTCTGTACCCCATCCACACATTGTATTCATGGACATCCCACAAAAAGGCTGTAGACAGCTTGCAATATGCTTCTGGGTAGCATGCTCAAGCTCCTCTCTGCTCTAGAATACAAACCTTGGTTGAGTGCAATCCTGAGGGCAGACCAAGGCAACTATTAACACAGTACAGACACAGCATTAAGACAGAAACACACAGTCCCTTTGCAGCCTTTTGAGCACTTCCTGCTCAGCATGTATTAGGACATGACAAACTGCCCAAGGAGAAAACCCATTCTCCGCCCCAAAAAATGTCAAATCAGAAAAAGCACTACTGGTCTTAGAAATAGATTGTCAAGGACGCTTACCTAAAGCAGTCATAGTTCCTATTCAAATTCAGAACACGAACTTTCTGACCAGCGTGCCCTTTGCACAACAGTATTACAGTGGTCATGTGCTGTGGTTAAAGGACAGGGAAGGGCCACGGAATGGGTCATTAAATTTAGCACTTACTCTAAACAGTAAAGGTTTGACCCTTGATTCTTCTGGTAAAGCCCTTTAACTTCTACCTCTAAAAATCATTCAGCTAGAACCAGTACAAAACTAACAGCCCCTCAGCTGACCTCATCAAGAATCCACAACTTTCATTCACTGAAGTCAGTCAATACAGACCCGCACTCTCCTCTAGGTGTTGTAACACACATTATCACATAAGTTTCTCTTCCACAAAGGATCAGCAGTTGCAGGGAGTATTGTACATGAAGAACAGTTCAGCTCTCATTCTGGTACCTAACAGAAGTGGCTGGGGTTTCAAAAAAAGATTAAGAGACATATTAATTGTATTGACAATCTGACTTTAAGTGCTACAGATCTCAAGGGTGCAGAGTTCACTTAGAACTGGATCCCCTTCAGGTTTTGTTATTCCACAATAGAGACTCAGGACTACGCTTCACTGTCTTCATCAGCTGGCCACTTGCACTGCATGTGTTCTAGTGACAACTACTAACACCTTTAGCTGAGCATGTGACAGCAATTTCTGCACTGCCATCGTATTTTCAGAAGTTGATTATAAAGTTGTAAAAATTGTCTTCAAAGCTGAAACTCAAAAGACAACAGTGATTGAATTTGGGCGTATTATTTTCCTTTATTCTCCCTGGTTTAAAGTGACAAAATGGGAAGAAGCTGAATTCATCTAATTTTAGCTTTTTGTTGTAATTGCTTTTCTAAGTATTGCTGAAGAGTAACATTTTTCTTTTAAAAGCTGCCTACAGAACAGCAAATGAAAGCTCAGAGTCATGATGTAGTTCTTAAGAATTCCACAGGTTGGATCCGCAGCTCATTAAACTTGGTATAACTAAATGAAGGAAACAGAAATCATAATAAGTGAAAGAGCTCTAGGGTACTTTGCTTCTTCCCCCAAGGCAGAACGGATAGGCAATATCTGCTGCCGCTTACTCAGGCTGAAAGGTCCAGTTTCCATCCAGCCCACAGGGAGCACCTCTGAAACAAACAGTAACATTCCAGTTCTTGGAGTGTTTCACAAATAAGTATCCAATTACAAATAGCATTCTAAAAAAGGAAACAATGTTATTTTTTCACATATAACAAACCTCAGATGTTTATTAAATATCTTTCACAAGACATTTCCTTCCTACTTTTTTTTCCCCCCCCTAAAAAAAATTAAGAAGTGGTTAAGCTTTTGTTTGGTCCATCCCCTGATCCCCCCGCCCCCCCCTTTTTTTTTTTTGTTTTGTGGGGGGGAGACCTATCGCTGAGAAGAGTCAGAGAAATCCTTTGTGCATGCGTGCGCAGGTATGAAAGTATGAAAGACTGAGCAATTGTAAGGACTGCTGTACTGTTATGGGGATGATGAATTATTATTTTCAAAGCTTTAAAGAGAAAGAATCAGCCTTGTCAGCTTTGATTTCTGTTCATTCATGCAGCAATTCAATAAGAAGATCAGGTGAGCCCGAGTGAAAGTTTTTGTGATATATTTCTCAGAGAGCAAGGAAAAGCCATTTGCCAGTGCCACACTTTGAACCAGGTTACACCAGGCAGGGATGTTGGCTGCATTTTGAATGCCTGTGGCTTCCCAAGACAGCCCTTAGGCGAAAGTAGCATCCCAGTCATTCTGCGTGTCTTTGGGACTGGTCCTGGAATAACTCTGCTGATATCTTGCCGCAGGGGGAGCAGAGAGGAGAGTAGACCGACAAAAGATTTGTATAAGCCTATAAATGCTGATTTAAGTATAATAAATTGGATATCAAAAATCTAACCTGGATATAAAACAATGCAATAGATGATGTTCAACACATACAAGATCAACAAGTAAAATTCAAGAATCTCCCTTGCTTGTAACTAGAGGCCTGGCCATGAAGAACCTACTCACCCTGAAATGAAATTTTGTGACTGCATTTTATTTTATTTGGAGTAATGTATGCAATATGATTTAAAAGGTTTAAGATCTTCTTATTACTGCCTGATCACCCAAAATCGCTGCTTTATTGAGCTGATTACTTTCCTGCATGGTCAATGTTAACTTGGTCACAGTGACCTTGCCAACCATCCTCATCAACAGAACCTCTTGCTCTGTTCTTGCAAATGGCTCAGAATCACTGCTGCTAAATTACATGGCTATCGATATCTGGAGATTAAATCATAGCAGCCAGTCCCGAATTTGCAGGACACGTTCAGCACTGCAAGCCAACCAGAGACATTGCTGTAATTGCTATGGGAGATTTTAAACAGAGGTTATATGTATTTATGTATTATTTTTGGCTAAAGTAACTAGAAGAAAGAAATCTTTCCCCTACAGTTACATATTCTGTAACTGTCATCTTATGGGTTTTTTTGCACACCACCTAAGAACTCAGAAATAGCAACTGTTGGAGACAACAGTAGTTTGATGAACATTACTTTCTTCATTCTTAAGCATAAAATAAAGGTCAAGGCACAATTATGCCAGGCTCCTTGCAGATATGCATTGAAAAAGGCCAGTTCTTACCTAAAAGAGCTCTTCAGTTAATTCATAGAAATACTGAAAGTGGATCAGACACAGAAAGCATGGAAAGGAAGATCACAACAACACAGAGATAGGATTAAAGCCAGACAGCTAATGTACAGTAACCACAAGTCTCAGCTTCCTGTCATGTTATCCTTCACTAAACAGCAAGGGATTAAGAGCTCTTTAGAGCTGCTTCTACACCAGTTCTATCATTTTGTTTTGTACAAAAAACATCCCTGTGAGACACCTCTCAAATGACATGGTTTGTAAAACCAGTTTAAACATTTGCTATAGTCGGTAAGTCATTGAGTGGACAAAGACCATTCATAGATTGGCACCTGTAATTTTAGGGTGTACTTGTTTCAGATGTCAAGCTGCTAACAACCCCCAGAACATGGTAGGGAAAAAGGTGCAGAACATACATGCAATAATGCAATTATACGAGAGCAGAGCCTTCCTGCTGAGAGCTAAGCTCTACCAAGCAAATCATCTAGAGTGTAGCTCACTGTGAACCTCTGCAATACTCTCCAACAGCAAGGAAAGGCAAAGGCAGATTACAACTGTATGTATCAGCTATGAACTCCAATCATTTAGGAGACATGTAATGACTAATGTTGTGGACTAGAACATAATAGTTGGATTTGCTTAAAAACCCCTCAAAAGGTCATTGAAAAGATCAATTTACGCTCAGCAAACACTGTCACAGAAGTTTGACGCTAATGTGGTTAGAAAGGAACAATTCTGCTCCATACTAGGTTCACTGTGAAAAAAAAATAACATGAACTAGAGGAAAAACACACAGCGAGACAAAGTGAGTCTTTAGACAGTATGTCCTCACATACCTTTCATGATTCAATATAAAAGCAAGCCCCCAACTTGAAATTTAAATTACATTTCAGTAATGACATAGGATACAGAAACAATGGTAGAGAACTGATAACCAAGTACTCCTGCTTTTTGCAAAGACCGCTCTGAATTAAAAAAAAAAGACAGATGTACTTTCCTAAGGAAAAGATTTGAATCCCTTTAAAGTCAATCTCTCATCCTTTCCTGCAAAGATAGGAGACTCAATTAAACAACAGTTTCAGCAGGGGTTCCCAAGTTCTTTCAAAAGGTAATAAAAAACACCACAGCATCAAAACTCCACACTACATTATAATTTGACCTTTTTTTCTGATGAAGCTTGTTCAAGGTTGTCTAGAGTACTGCTAAAATGTCCTGTTATACAAGAACAATTTGCAACACAATCTGTCATCTCTCTCTTATAAGTACAATCCGAAAACCTGTTAAAGCCTGTAACAACACGCATTTTTCATTGGCAAAACTTGAAGCAAAAGCTCACTTTATAGGATTCTGTCATATCCATTTTTATAAATAGCACTGTCCATATATATTTCCTGACCTCTGTAGTACCCATTTAAAAAGAAGAGCGAAGCCCAACGCATACTGTTGTATAGGATGTTCTCCACTGGCCCACAGCACACAAGCTCCACCCCACATTCTGAAAATTCAGCAGGACATGGATTATGAGAACATAGTTTTCATTGACTAGGGAGTGGAGTTGTGTTAATGGCTTTCTAGAAAACATCAGGTCATGTAATGCTCCATTTAAAATATGTAATACATTAAGTAAATTTGCTAACAGATCCAGTCCAAACCTCATTTAAAAGACAGCTAACACACTGAACATTTAAGATTGACCAAATCTTAGCATAGACACAAGAATGTCTTCTGAAATATTCTGGAAATGAATGTAAACATAAGAATGCACATGTTTTGGTCTTCAATTAAGACAGCAAAGAAACAATGCTACAAAGTTCTATATGTCCTACACGTTCTAGAAGGATCACAAATCAGAAAAGAGTTTGCACCAAATAATTTGCTTATCCTCAAAAGGTGGGAAAATATTGGAGAAAGTCAAAAGTTTCAGATTGTTGGGTATTGGTTAATATATTATACAATGCACCAAATTTTACTAATGTACTCACTACACTATAACATTTCAATGAAGCCTATGAATATCACGCATTCATGATGAACAGCTGCTCTATCTTTTTGACAACTATGACTTGAGTTCAGAGAAGGTTTATGGACTAGAAAGCCTCAGATATGGTCATGAATGTTTGATGCCTTCACATCTACTGTTATTGCTGTAACGTGGCTCTCTATTGGAATTATTACATTCTGACAGCCTGTGGTCATTACAGGCCAATGGGAGCAGTACGAGTATGAAAATTATGTACTTCCTACACTACTGGATATTTTTTTTGCACCGAAATCGGTACTAACTCATTCAGCACGTTTCTCAGAGAAAAAAGCATGGTCTTTGGAACTGCAAAAGAAACCACTAGCTATCAGTATTTGTACAATGCCTAAAATCGAGCCTGTTAATATGAGGTACCTTTAGAAACACTGTCCTATGGGAAGCAGTTTATAAAGATGACTAGCAAAGAGAATTTAATAAAGCTATAATGGACAAAGCAACTTCATTCCAAAGACCATGCAAAACCAAACTAAAATCCTTTTTAGAAATTTTATGTGCAAATTTGGCCTGGTCAAATAGGGGAACTATTCAAACACCACCCAATTAGTGTTCCCCAAGGGGTGTGAACTTTTGTAAAGTCTCAACAGTTTTTCACTGTTACAAGCATTGACAGTGAATTCTGACTGTAGATTGATATCATGTCTGGAATCTTACAAACACATCTGTTTACAACCTTTGTACTTCACAGATTGCAAAATTTAGTCGTACTGACATCTGCTATCAGCACCACAGGGTCATAAAGACTAGCAGATATGCAGGCCAAAAATACAAGGAAGATGCAGTATACGGTCAAAGAATGCCAATGACCAAGGATTCTTTTAAACACTGCTCTGACTTTTTCTTATTAGTCTGTAGCTCCCCAGCATACCAATCCCGGATGCCTGCAGTTTTGCATGGACACTTGGCCACCCTTAGTTTCCCTTCATATCTATTATACACTCACATACGTCCACACACCTGCACACTTACATTTTCCACGAACTATTTCAAAAATATTCATTCCTGAAGATGGAGCAGGAGGGAGCAGAAAAACAGTGAAGACTTCTGTGACAGGCAACCGCAGTTAGCTGCCTTTCTTATTTTTTTAAACATTGTATGGTTTCAAGGAGCCATAAATAATACATCTCAGAATGCTCCTCAGAGAGACAAAAAAACAAAGGTCTTTGCATCCTCAGGATGCCACAAAGCCAAGATTTGAGTCTGGAAATGGATCAGAACTTAAGAGAGAAAGGCTCCACATTGACTACATCTAAAATTCATGGGGCTGAAGAGGAGGAAAAGAAAATGCACATATACTCATAGTTATTGTTAGGACTGTAACTCAGCAGTCCAGCTGGTTATACTTGTTGCAGTACTTCTACAACACTCAAGTGCAACTCTTCATACAACTAATCCTCATTACTGAAGTGTTAAGGAATGCTTCACCCCTCAACCTTTCTCACACCGGGAAACACCAAGCGTAAACAGCTGTTTGCCACCCCCTTTCTTCCCCCCACCAAGTTTCACTCCCTCACACACACACATTTCCAATGCCTACTACTTCCATTTTTACAGATGATTAAGCCAGGTGACAGAAATGCAATGTAACTTCCCAAAACAATATGCTACGAGAATAACAAAAGAAGGAACAGAAATAGATCTCCAAATTCTAGTTATGGAAAAAAAAAAAAAGATATTTCCCAGAGGAATTAAATTCAGGGCCTTTTTACAACAGCTTTATCTCCCTCTCTGTGTATCACCCAGTGCACACACTGCTTGTGCATCCTGCAGAGCACTTGCTCTCAGCCCTAACAAGTGCTGACAGGGCTCAGCCCAATTATAACCAAGCAACCCACAGGATATTTTTTATTGCAACATTACCTTTAAAATGCTTCAGTCATTTTTTGTCATTATTTGTCATGGCAACAGCAGTTGAGGCTTTTCTTTCCTGGCCCTCCCATTAGTTTCACTCTAAACTCCCTGCTCATTCTGCTCTTTGAACAAGAGGGATATTGATTTGCTGTCTTACTGGCACCTCGGAAAGGCCTTTGCTCCCTTCTTGTGTTCTTGCCATTCAGCTTCAGCCAGATTCCAGCACATTTTCCTCCCCATCAAATAGAGGAACTGAACAGGGACTGCACAGCGAGCCAGCCTGCACATCAGTGCAGACACAGCCCGGGTTCTCCCCACTGCCCACCATCTCTCTCTCTTCCCATCCACCGGTACAGGATGCGGGGCCAGGAGGACCAGCTGTAGCTGCACTCCCATCCTCAGCCACTTACGTCCCAACAGCAGGGAACAGGAGGATTTCTCATCTCCCAATTCTCTGTCGTGGCCATGCCTCAAGGAAGACTTCTCTTTTATGATCTTAGAATTAGATCACGCTGTACGGCTTAAGGGCAATTCAAGTAACTTCTACTAGAATCCCTTTATTTTATCTTTATTCTGGGAGATGAAAAGTTATCATAGCACTTCATCTATGTAGCTCGCTTCCTTCAATCTTAACACCAGACTGCAAGGATATTAGAACATTATTATAAACCCTGTTATACAGAGGCCCAGAAAACACTACTTGCACTTGATCTTTATTCAAACATTTATCCGGTCATAGTTTTTAATCTTGAATGGTACCGAGAAACTTAATCAGATTAAAACAAACAAAAATAGGATTAGCTGACTGCACTAAACCAATCTACCTGACCGGTACTGACCACTGATCCCGTCCAGCACACACAAGTGAACCACCACCACGCTGGCAAGCTGCACGCAGGTGTGCTGCAGCAGGCTAACGACCCTGGTCCACTTACCAGCCGGGTCAGCACAAGCAAAAGGATCTCCATAACGTACACAGGGAGCCTGCGCACGCTGCCACGCCACGGGCTGGACCGGCCCAAGGCTGTACACCCCACGTGTGCTTTAAGCTACCATATTAACTCAGGGCACAAAACAAGGACCTCCACAACCTGCTGTAGGTGACCCTGCTTCAGCGGGAGGGTTGGCATAGATGACCCACAGAGGTCCCTTCCAACCCCTACCATTCTGTGATTCTGTGATTCTTCAGAACTATGGCACCTCAGCTGCGGGCTCCCCGGCGCTCCGCCACACGTCCCCGTTCCAGAGCAGCACCCACCGCACCCAGCCGCTCGCCCAGCGAGGCGGCACACAAGCACGGAAACCTTCCGGCTGGCTCCCGGACGAAAAATTCTGACCCTCTGCCTTTCGCTGCCCAACTCGCACTGCACTCACGGCTCTCCAACCAGCCATAAAATTCGACATCAATCAATGCAACTCTTTCTTCCCGGTTCTACTCCAGTATTACACCCCTGAATCAACCTTCCCATCTGGGTAATTTTATTTATTCTTTTAACAACAGTCAATTCTTTTTCACAGGCATTGACTACTTTTTATATCTATCTCAGTCACATCAGCCCAGCTAATTGTTCTGCTTAGAACCTGCTTAACTTATCAAAGCAGCAAAAAATCAACCACATTTTTACCAGTTCTGTGAGAAATGGGCGAGTTTGGGCTCCTCCCCCCCCCTAAGTTCACACCTTATTACATATCTGAAAATACCCAGCAGTCTTAACAGAAAGTTTCCTTTTTCTTTTGCAACAACAGGCTTAATTTGAAAACGGACCACTAATTTAAAAACAAAAAAGTAAACGCGCATATTCCACATGCCCGCGAGCCCCCGATGAACAAACCTCTCCACGCACAGCTCCCTGCGCAGGCACGGACCGCCCGCCAGCCACGCGCCGCCGCCCGCACGAGCGCTCCCTCAGCGCCGCACGCCCCGCCCCCCCCCACCCTCCGGACGCCTCGCCCCCGGCGCGCGACCCCCCACGG
>Ga0181612_120211_pt1 | contig 35720 bp, 26 predicted proteins | sample HoacroProtozoa21_FD_119630 | JGI IMG/M metagenome (GOLD analysis project Ga0181612, IMG submission 119630) | Hoatzin crop microbial communities from Cojedes, Venezuel. Combined Assembly of Gp0051906, Gp0051904, Gp0051908 | reverse complement strand
TGTTGTCACTCATGGAACAAAACTGCCACAGCTGGTAGACAGACTGAAGAAAGATGGATTTCAGCTTTCGTGCTCAGTCTTTGGTTCTGCACTTCTTTGTTGCGTGGAGTAACTCCATTGAGCTAGAGATGGGTTCACGTATTTTAGCTGTTCCAGCCTGCGTCTTCTGTCCAGCTGCCTTCTTTGTTTCCTTCAGCCCACAGAGATTGCCTTTGGGCCACCCAGAGTCCCTTGAGAAAATGAGTTTATCCCCTTTTCTGCTCATGTATCCCCTCCTTGCTGGATCTTGCAGGGGTTGTGGGCAGACTGGCAGGAATAAAGAAATCAAGATCCAGAGACTGAACTGTGAACTTTTCAGCTCACATACTTATGTCTGCCAGATCACCCCCCCACACACACAGAGTACTGGGTGTTGCAAGGACCCTACCTAGACGTCTGTGCTCTATGTTATGGTGCACCTGATGGGATGGCCTTGTGTTGGTCTCTACAGGGTTGAAACCATCCTCATAGATCAGCCAGAGACCTGACTGTAGTGTGCAGCGCTGTCTTTCTGCATGGCTACCTGCCTGGGGCAGGTGAGCCTTACCTCCGACAAGGAGGAGCTCTGGGCACATGGAAGCTTGAGTAGGACCAATATAAAATACGTTTCTTTTTTGAATGCTTTTTGATTCTTTGACACCTGCTCATTTCCATTTCTTTCTTCCTTTGCAGAATACTTGAGGAGCGAGACCGCCTTTCTGGAAGAGTTGGTGTTTGGAAGTGGAGATACCATTGAACTTTCCTGTAACACGCAAGGCTCTTCTGTGTCTGTTTTCTGGTTTAAAGATGGTATCGGGATTTCACCTACCAACAGAACTCATATTGGACAAAAACTGTTGAAGATAATCAATGTGTCATATGATGACTCAGGGCTGTACAGTTGCAAGCCGAGGCATTCCAACGAGGTCTTGGGAAACTTTACAGTCAGAGTTACAGGTACGTGCAGAAATACAGCTCTGTCAGTGCTTATTTTTAGTCGTTATTTTTTATTTTTGCCCCTCCACATATTCAGCAGAGTAGGTGCTGTGCAGTGTTCGTCTGTACTTGGTGGGTCTCTACCTCCCTGGTAACTCCTGGCAGTGATTAGACTGACAAAACAAACCAATGGAGGAATGCTTGCGTGTCCATACCAAATGTTAAAGCTTGATGCTAATACTGAGAGAGACTTACAAACGGTGCTAGTCAGATTAAACCCCAAATCCCCCTTAACACTCAAATAGATGCAATGGTACATGTGCCTTTGATTCTTTTGTGAGCGAGTGAACTGTGGCTCGGGGAGGTTAAGTGACTTTTTCCACTTTATGTGACAAATCAGTGGCAAAATTGCATGTACAAGCTGGAGGTTCCTGAAAACTGTTTCCCTGTTGTAGGTGATAAATCTCTTCCCTCCATCTCAGTTATCACAAATTAATAGACTGTTTCAGAAGTAGCTTATCCGTAAACTGTGTCTGTCTCAAGTATGTGCTTCATCAAAGGTGCTTACTGGGATTCATGTACTGCAAACAAGTGCTGTGTTAGCAAAGCATGTGCTGTCATTTGCTTGGCTGTATTTTCCATCAGTAGGACAGTAGGACAGAACAGCTACAAGCTGTCCGAGCCTGGATCACTAAACAGAGAGTGCCAGAAAAAAACTATTGCTCCTGGATAGCTAACGGCTAACACTAAGATCATCTCCGTGATTTCAGGCTGCTGCACTGGTAGATGGATATTCATCACTATGAGCAGATGGAAAGCCTCCCGATCACACAGATTAAAAACCTGAATTTTCAGAAGAATTAACCCCTTGTGGACCTCAGGTTTTGAAAACTTTCCTTGCCCTTGCGCTGTTGGAGCTTTTCAAGCATCAGTAGGTCCTTGCCTCCAAAAGTTGAGTTCCCTCAAAAAATAAGGGGCTCTGTCTGAAAACCAAACGCAGAGATGTTTGTGATTGTAAATCACATTCACTCCATAAAGGCCTTTCTCGTGCCAGGAATAGGATTTTGTGTAAGTGAGAGAATCAAACCATCGTGAGAATAAAAGCTCATTTCAGCAAGCCTTCACCAACATCTGCTTTTCATTGAACGTTACTGGAGATTGCTGTGAATGCTTCAAGGTCATATCAATTAAATGGTTAAAGAAGTATTTGGCCCTTGAAAGGCTTTCTTTAACTAGGTACGATTATTGGAACTATCCAAGGAACTGCAGGTTGTTAGAAGCGTTACTTTCTTTTTTTTTAAGTGACATTAAAATGCTTTTGAGTTCAAGGGGCAGCAGGGAGGCAGAAGAGGGCAGCTGGTTACACGCTCAAATGAAACAGCTGCCAGCCCCAGAAGTTCGTAAAGTGAGAAATTGTTTTTAATAGTGGAAGGGCTGATAATCCTCTGCTTTTAAAAAGTTAAAGCCCCCGTGTTTTTCCTCTTTGCTAATAATAGCTAATAACAGCTTAAGAACAAGCGAGTAACCTGAACCTGCTTTCTGACAGCATTATGAGTCTTTGATTCTATTAGCCCACTGTCATTACCACCAAAGTGCTGGTACTGTGGGAGCCTCCGTTTTAGCTGTCAGCAGCGCTTGTTTTAAACTTTGAAGCCCTGCTGCATGTGGCAACAGTGGCGCCTCTCGTATGCTCAAATATTTCTTCATGCTTAGTATTGATTGCTCAGCGTGGCACTGCGGAGATGAGATTGTTATCGGAGTTTTGTGGTTTGTGTTGCCACTTCTTAAAGGTAACACCAGCAATTAGCTCAGGTATCTGGTCGGCTGTTTGTGTGTATCTAGTGTTTGGGGCCAGAGTTGTTCTCTGCGTTGAACTGGTTTAAATCTGTACTAGCAAACTGGAATTGCTCCAGTCTGGACTCTTAAGTGAGCAAAACCAGGCAAAGTGTATTCAAAACAGCCAATATGCATGTAAGTCCCATTTTGAGGGATGCTTCCAGGTTCTAGCAGCGTATCAGGGTTTTCCTATGTGGGGCCATGAGTTTTGAGTCTGCAACAAATTGGATCTTCTGCAGTGGCTCTCGGTGTGCACGGTGTGGTGCTCAATGCTGAAGGTAGAGCAAGGAGATGCTGGAGCCGCCGTTTCAGGGTTGAAAACTGGGTTGATTAATAGCAGGGTTTGATCTCTTTAAAATGCCTCCCTTGACAGACGTGGGCTTGAGTGTTTTGCTGGTTTACAAAAAGAAACGTACTGTCCTCTTAAAACCTGAGCACTTGATGTGGATCAGAAATAGAGGCTGCACGCCCAAACTGATCTCCAGCCCCGCTGGCAGAAGCTCCGTTTCTGCAACCATTTCATGCACAGAACAGGCTTTGGATTTAGTGGCTGAGCAGCACCCCTGTGACAAGCACAGACTGTAGGATGGTACTGATGAAAAAAGCTTTCAAAATACTCAAGACTAAGCTCTTCAAAACAGGTGACTAAAAAAATTAAGCCCCTGTCCATTCATAATTAAAGCCGTTTTGAGAATAGCATCTGGCAGTTCTTGCTGATGCCAATACTCGTCGACTTCTGAAAAGATTTACTATTTTAGTAAGTGATTAACAAATAGCTTATGGATTTCTAGTCACCTTTTGAAAAAGGTGACGTTTTGGTAACCTGAATAGGACAGTAGTTCTGAACATGGGGTGTTTGGACTTAAAACCTAAGCTGCATCTCTCATCTGAAGCACAAGCAAGATTGAAGATTCTTCCTTTAATCTTGTGGAAATGGTTTTGAATTGGTTTAAAAATTGTTTCTGCTCCTCTGGTCACAATTGATTCATTGGAAACCAGAAGTGAACTATAATCACATGTAGGTTAATAGATGGGTAACCAAATCTGAGAGTGCAGGGCTGAGAATGTGCTGGTTTCTCTGTTGATCCTGGTGGGGATTTGACTCGGTTTCTGCCTTCGTCGGGGCTTGAGTAAACCTGCTGCTTCAGCCGAAACACTTAAACACCCAGTTTGCTTTCAGCAAGCCCCGTGGCATTTCTCTAGTAGTGCTGCCAGCAGGACCTCAGCTGTGGATTTGCCGTTAGATACCTGCTTGAAGTCTTCCACGAGACTTCGCGGAAGAGAGAGCGCAAAGCTCGATGCACCGCTGCAGTCCAAAGCAGGGAGATGGTTCCTCTGTTACTTGTCCCTGCAGATGGTGAATATGTCTGGAAAGTCCTTCCAGATGCTGCAGAAAAGTAATATTTGTCATTACCTTTTCCCTCCCTGTTTTGGGTTTGTTTTTGGTTTGTGGGTTTTTTTTTTTTTTTTACTTTTTCATTTTTACCTCCATACTTGCTGTCACTGAGCTGACCAGAGAGTGGCAGAAAACTCGAGTGCATCTTGAAATGAAGGAGGTTCTGCCTGACTTGATACAAATTTGTGCTTTACATTTCTGGCTACATGTTGAACCCTCATAAAGTTTCCTGTTTTCTAGTGTTCAAGTTCTTTTACCGCTGTCTCAGAATATGAAGGCTGCTGGGTAGTTAGCATTTTGCCTTTATTTGAAAAGGAAATTCTTGGAGATTATATAAAGTCAGTGATGCGAAATCTTCCAGACACTGAATTGTACTAAGTTGTGTAAACTAAATCAAGCACTAAGCTGTTATTTTATCATGGGATTTACATTTACAATAGTCATTTGGTGGGGGGAAGAGGGACTGAGACTGCATTGTGGACAGCTTGGAGAAGGTGAGATGTTAGACCACGTTAAGAGAAACAATCTGGGATGTTTTGGAGAGATACAGATGGAAAATTCCCACCTGTTAATCTGTATTCAGTTACACCCTTGAGGTGCCTCTGTGGGAGGAATATAACCAAAGGGGACTGGTTCACGGAGTAGCCATCAAAACGTCTATCGAGAGAGAGGTTTGATTGCAAGGGGAAGTTCTAAAAGCTTTGGTCTGAGTGCTTTAGCAAGGAGTTAACGGGGGGAGATGTGGTAAGGGTGTATTGAGTTAAAAGAAAAATGCAGGGAAAGTGAATTAGAAACGATGACCTGTCATTTTGAGACTTGGTGAAATAAAAAGTCTTCAGAGTGAATGCTGGGGGGGGGGGCTGGCGAGGGAGGGCTTGATCTGCAAAAAGAAACTTCCCCTTTTAGAAATGCCATTGTATTTATGAGAAGAAGAGCTCTTCATACAGAGACAAGTATTTGGCATTGGACCCTTGGTCTCTGGTGGCAGAGCACTGGCAAACTCGTGACACCTCTCTGCCAGTTCAGAAAGCTCCTGGCTGGTTGTCTCCGGCCCAGCAGCGTCAGAGGGACGGGCTGGTGGAGCTGCAGCGAAGGGTGACCCATCACTTGGATGTCCTCCCTCGCTGGCACCCACCGTGGCACCAGCAGCCTCGTCCGATGTGGTGTCCCCACATGCCGTCCTCTTTTGACTTCACCTCTTTCTCCTTCTCCTCCTAGATTCCCCTTCATCGGGTGATGATGAAGATGACGACGATGAGTCAGAAGATACAGGTAATTTGTTTTTCTGGGACACAGAGGCCTTTTCTTTCAAAGAGAGGTGGCTCCCAAGTGGAGCAGCTCATCTGGATGTTCAGACAGTAGGTCTTTGTCCATGTTGAAGTTGGTGACCTTAGGATGGGGAGGGCAAACTCTCTGGACCTGGTACCGTGATGATGTTTATCTAGAAATTTAGAAATAGCTGCCAGTGTGGTATCGCTGCTATAATATCTTACAGCAGCAGGAGCATGATTTATTTTTTTTCAGACTTGATTCTGCGAATCTGACTTGATGAGCTGGAGTTATAAATTCCGCTTGCGTGTAAATCCAGACAAACCCATGTACCTTTTTTTTTTTTTACACTACACTGACGTTACACCAGTCTTACACCATTGCAGACCTTGGCCTGTTTTATTTTTAACCACTTTGATTCTGGTCCTTACCAGCATCTTGGCTGGAGAAGAGCATAAAATTTACGCTAGCCAAGGGCCAAATTTACTCATGCCATAAGGGGGAGCAGCCCCTTTGGCTTTACTTTTTTTCTTCCGCTCACATGGGGAAGGGAGCCCCAGGACAGAGCCTCTCGGTGCTTTAACACTGAAACACTTTCAATCCTAGTGCTTGTTTCTTTAAGTGCAATAGCACTAATCAGGATCATTACATGCTTCAGAGGCATTAGTGTTTTATTCTATTATACTCTTTATGTTTCTGCAAAGCGAGCTGCCTGTGTGTATGTGTTTTTAATAAATAAACGTCTTGCATTTGAACTCCCAATCAGCTATGTACATTGGCAGACGTTCAACATGACTGGAAAATTTCTCCTGCCCGTAGCGTTGGACATGCAGGACTCCTTAAAACAGGTCTCCCACTGTAATAAATTTGCACCGCTGTGTCGTGCAGCATGCGGACAGTAATAGCAAGTTACAGTGCCAGGCGACCCATCGGCAGAAGTTAGCGGTTTTCTGACAGCTTCTAATTAAGGGCCTGATCCTGCGAGGTGACAAGCACGTTGCAGAGGTGCTCAGGGCTCCTGATGTCTACTAAGGCCTGGTAGAGGCATAGGGAGGGTCAGGTTTGGTCAGGGTTTGTTCCTGCTGCAGAGCAGCTTCTGATGAGCACAATTAGTCATTCTGTACATTTTTTTTATGTGGTTTGTACTAAACTCCATCTCTTAGCAACAGGTATCAAGAAACATCAGCTAGCTTATGGTACAGAAAGACACGTTTTTCTTCACTGAAAAGGAAAACACACGTTTCGCCACATGTATTTATAGCCTGTATTCTGGGTCTTCATGACTTCAAGGCTGTCTCTATTTTTAGACCCGAAGGTAACCACTGATTTGCTTAAAGGTCTCGTTATAAGAAATTGGCTTCTCTTCTCCTTAAAAAACGGTTGATTAGCCAGTTGTGCCAGCACAGTGAAACCTTATGGCATGTCGTGATGTGGATGGGCTTTATGTTGCTCTGTTTGACGTCAGACCCTCCAGTTAACCTTCACAGATCTTCTCGTGAGTCTGGGGAGTTGTGTTGTTAACCCCGGCACCGCAGCTGCTGGGACATCCCACCAGGGACAGGGGCTGCAGGACCATCCTGGGCAGGCGGACACGTGGGTGTAGCCTGTTCCATGTCCTATGGGCAGCCGAAAGACCTGCATCCTCCAGCTCTTGTGGCAGAAAGATACCCCACTGAAGGGGTGTATGAGGCCCTGCTTGGCCATCAGACATAGCCGTGGTCAGTAGTTCAGGTGAGGCAATAAGCACACCTTCATGCAAAAGAGGAATATAGCCAATAGTTATTCATATTTAGGGGAAGGTAATCCACTCAGGACTGGCACATCGTATGTTGGCATATTGCACATCACTGAATAAAAACCTTGTCTCCTGGCCCCTTGCGATGATATGTGAATTTTCCGGCTTACTTGTGTTATTCAAGAGAGTTTCTTATCATATTTTTAGAGAAGAGCTCAGAGAGCTGATTCTGATAATATCAGGAGTTTGAAGCCAATGTGGTGAATTTGGGGGTTTTTACTCAAGATTGTTGAACAATGGGAGCTGGAAATACCAAAGCAGGAGAAGGAGAGGGTATCTGTCCTAAAAGAAATAAATATTTGGTGCAGAAACACTTGGAGAGCACAGAGGCAGGCCCTCTACGTGGAGTGCCTGGCTCCGCTCACCCTGCTTTAAGCATCCTTTCTGAAGGGCAGTACAGAAACGGGGCGTCCTTAGGGATGAAAAGAAGAACGAAGAACTTGAGCAGCTTCAAATCATCGGCCCGTTTCTTGCAGCCTTGTCACAAACTGTGATCTGCCTTTGCGAAAAGAGGCTTTCCAATACCTCTGTTCTCTACAGCTGTTTTTCCTGGCCCTGAAACAAAAACAAAACTCCCTTTTCACACACTGCTCTTCTGCCCCAGCACTCCCTACCCCTCTGTATCTGTTTGTTTGGAGCCCCCGCTGCGTAGCCCCAGCACCTTCAAAGAGCCCCTATAATCTCCAATTAAATCTGGCTGTGTACTCAGAGGCGTCAGCTGGGGAAATTACACAATTAGGGTTGATTCTGTCTGCCGCAGAATTTTGTGGCAGCTCCTAATTGCTAAGTGAGCGCTTGGCTGTATTAATTATTCCAGTATTGCTCTTGGTTTTTTTTAATTGGTCATTCCAGTCGGATGGGTGGCCGGTGTCTTTGACGAACAAAACGGACCGTCGGACTTAGTGTTTGATGATGGGAGAGGGCTTGTGGTAATGTTTGCGGCTCCCTTTTTTTTCACACCTGCGCATGCAGAATCATTGCTTGCAATTAATTTAGAGAGAGCGGGTCTAGAAGTTTTTCCTGTCTTTCCTCCTTCCTCGCTCCCAAAACTCTCTGGAGCTTTGCAGGCTTTGCTTGAAAAGAAGAGTTAGCAACATTTTCATCCCCTTAAAAAGCAGTAATGAAAGGACTCTGGCAGCACAGCAAACCGAAAGCGGTCAGGTTTTGTTCGCTGCTCCTGCGCGTGAGAACAAAGGCACCGTTTGCAGTGTGTAGACGCTCTCTTCCAGTTCCAGATCGACTTGAGAGCGATGCTCTGGTTGTTTGGGTCCTGGCATGTTAATCCAGGGGTCCCCAGCCCTAGCAAGCCCCAAATCACATGGAAGAGCACCCAAACAGAGGGGAGGCTCTAGGAGAAGAAGCCATGTCTAACTGCAGGAGGGAGGAGGGGATCCTGCCTTTGCTCCATATGGAGAATATCCCCGGCTGGAAACTTTCCTGGGCCCCATCTTGCTCCTCTCTGATGTCCGATGGCAAAATCCCCCTTGGCTTCAGTGGCAAAATTTGCAGCCAGCGGGCTGATGGGTCTCCTGTGAGATTCATACTCATCTTTTGAGTGAGAAAACATGGTGAAACCTCGCCCCGCAGCACACATAGCTGATGTGGAAGGGGGAAGACACCCCGAAAGCATAGCGCAAGGAGGAGCCCAGTCCTGGCAGGGCAGCCGTGCAATCTAGTTATACCCCCATGCCCGGGTCAGTGTCACCGACACCAGAAAATGGGATTTGTTGTAGGCAGATACATTAATCAAACAACAAACAGCAGGTTATTTGGCTGCCCTTCTTAGCTGTGGTAAACTGGGACTTTTCCATCCATGCCTGGCCTTGTCCTGAGCTCTCCCCTGTAGCCTCCTGTAAAGTCCCCAGGAATTCTGGGTGCCTTGCCAAAAGGAAGCGTTCAGCCAGAAAATAGCCCGTGCTTCGGAAACCAAGGACCAGATGTCTCCCAACATGGTTTCTGCAGCTCCCTCCTCTTCAGCCTTCCCACCACCACCCCAGCTGTCCTCCTCCAGATTCACCCATCTGCTGCTGCCTGGGCTTTCGCCCAGCCTTTGCTTGGTCTCTGCCCTTCCCAATGCATGCGATAGCAGCATCTTCCTTCACCATCAAGACCTGCTCTTCCTGAGGTTGCACCTCACTCTTCTAACAATTTTTGCAATATTCCCCCCTTTTTTGTCCAGTTCTTCACCATTTTTCTAAGCTTAGGTATGGGAAGGTAGATGGTTACGTGGTGTCCCGCTTTAGCCCGTGTTCTGTGTAGCATTTGAGGCCTCTCCTGGATGTGCTGTGTGTTCACATTGAAGTTTGCTATAGCCAGGATTTTGCAGGAGCACGGGAATTCCTCCTTTTGCTTTTGTTTGTGCCAGCCGTACTCCTGCTCTGTTGCCATCCCAGGAAGAAAAGGGCCTTAAGCAGTTTCGTTGTTTGAAAAATGAGGTGCACGCAGCATAGGTGAGCACCAGATCCCTCTGATACGTGGAGCTGACTCTGATAGGCATCGCAGCTTGTTGTGCAAGGCAGTCTGAGGGCAGACGCAAGCCCTCAGTACTGGATTTCCCTCCCTGGGACGGCGTTACTGAGGCACCTACATCCAGCCTTCCGGCTGCAGAGGTGTGAAAGCAGATGAGACACGAGAGCAATGTGCCCAGTGGGTCTCTCTCCAGCAAACAGAGAGCTTGCTGGATGTAGCTCCTGACATGCTGTTCCTCATGGCCAGGTGGCCTTCATAAGGAGTCATGGGGAGAGGGGAGCATGAGGAGAGTGTTAGCAGGTGCTAGACAGCAGTGGGTGCGTGGATTGCCTTGGCTGAGCTATATGACCTTGCCTTTAAAATCCTTGGATCTGAAATGCAGCAGGGAGCCAGCATGGGGGATGCTGGGAACTTAGACCAAGTTGGGGTCATCACTGACTTACCTGGAATTGCAATGGGATGAGTCTTGTGGAGCCAAACATGTTGGGGCTAAGTACTTTAGGGAGCACTGGAGAAAGGGAGATGCTCGGGTGCATCTCAGAGGGATGCAACGAGAGAGAAAACTTTATACACCCTTGTCATTAAGGGGAAGGGGTTACAGAGGCTTCAGAGTAGCACTTAGGTGGGGCTGTGATGCTGGGTGATGTTTCTGAGCATTGTCACCAGTGCGGGAGAGGCCAGCAGCGATGCTTTCCTGACAGCTTTGGCAGCCATCATATTCTCCAAGGCAGTTCTTGAAGGACCAGCACCTTCAGCTTGTCTTGACCAGAAGGACACAGGTCTCTGCGACCGGTGGGTTTGGGTACTCTGTCAGTGGATGCTTCCTTCCCATCTGGAGGAGATGCCAGTTACATTCCTTGGCCTCCTCTGGGCTATTTTGCAGCCCGAACGCCATCTGTCCCCATCTCCCTTTGGCCTCGGTGTGAAGCACGGAGCTGGAGGGCTGGATGTGGCCCCCAACGTGGTGGTGGACGCACCCCATGTGCAGCTCTGCAGTGTTTCCTTAAGCAGAAATGAAAGCTTGGGAGGCTTTTTTAAAAAACTTTCTCTGCCTTTCTTCCCAGTATAATGAGTTTGCTGCTGCTGCCTTAATTTGGAGTTAATATGTAATGTCTGTAACACAGCCAAGACACATCGCTGTACTTGAGGCAGATTATAAAAAGTATCTCATGCTAACACTGGTGTTTTAAAACTTATCCCTGTTCAAAGGTAACATGAATCTTTAAAACTGAAATCACTTGTACTTAAAGAACATAAACATGATAAACCAGTTTGGCACTGGCTTTTTTTCTTTTCCTTCCCTTAAGGAGGCTACACTACTTTTGTGCTCACTGAGAAGCAAAATTTTCCAGTACACTCAGCTAACACTTTTTCTCTGCTCCCTTGCTGGCCCATCGACATTTTTTAGAGTTCCAACATATTTCTGCTGTTCACGCTTCTTGGCTACTATTGTCCCGAAGGTACATCTGTATCTTTTTACACGCTGAGGCCAGATTCTCATCCTGGTCTGGGATAACTCTCTCTGTTGATTTAAAAGCAGCTACTCTAGATTTATACTGGCATTACCAAGACAAGAACCTGGTCATGAACCTTTCATCACAAACTGAAAATGCAAACACCCTGTCTACGTCTATGAGAGTCATTTAGCTGGAAAGCATTTCTGTGTCATTTGTCTTAACTGCAGCAGGTAGCAATTTAACTGTCATTCGGCACGCCAAAGCCTCCTCAAATGCATCTGCTCACCAGCTGATACCCTCCGCGGCAGAAACAGGCCTGTTCAATTTGGTCTGTCCTTTCTCAGGTGTCCCCTTCTGGACCCGGCCAGATAAGATGGAGAAGAAGCTACTGGCAGTTCCCGCCGCCAACACCGTTCGCTTCCGATGTCCGGCGGGTGGAAACCCAACTCCTTCCATCTACTGGCTGAAAAACGGCAAGGAGTTCAAAGGAGAGCATAGGATTGGGGGCATCAAGGTAAGGCCTTGATTTGGATCTCTGTTTTTATCAGGAGTTTTCTACCAACTGTAGAAAATTGTGTTTCACAGTGATTACCATTGGTACGTGGAAGAGCATGGTCCCAGCTACTGGGGAATGGGGGTGTTTCTCACAGCCTTAGCAGTTGCTCGACACCAAAGTGTTAAAAAGGGCTGCTGTCCCTTGGGATTGAGGGCTAAGTCCCTATGGGTTTGTCTATACTGGTCATTCAGGAACTAGGTAAAAATGAGGCTGGGTTTATGGTTGCATTGTGGACAGCAATGAGAAAGCAGGAGCAGAAACTTCTGTTCTAATTTCTGGAGATCAGCCCGGTGCGTTCAGACGTGTTAGACTGAGCCGTAGCTACTCGCAGCTTTCAAGGAAAATGAACTCAGCAGCCTTTGAAGGTGCAGGAAGGACCTCACCAAAGAGCTGGACCGTCGTGCTGGTGGCCATTAACATTCTTGTGGTATAAATCACTGACCCTTGGTCAGATGTTGGGTTGCCTTGTAGACAGAGTAATAGCATCTGCTCCTTGGCTGCTTTCTTCTCCCTCCTTCCTGTCTACCAGAAGGTGTTCTGGAAAATGTTCTGGCTTGAGCCAGAGAGAGCTAAGGGATGCAAACCCCCACTGCACTCCAGTGTTTTAATTAGCCAGAAGTTTCTGTGCTACTGTATGTGACGAATTGTGGCAGGATTTTAACAGGAAAATAAGCTCTGCTCTGATTATTTTGTCGTTATTACTTTGTCCTCTTGAGTCAGACTCCTTCCTGGTTTTATCTGGGGAGAGTAGAACTGGCAGCAGCTGATTATAACAAAATCAGCGTAGCAGGAAAGACTCCTGAGCAGTGATTTTTCCTTGCACTCTGCCCGCCCTGGTGTATCCCTGAGCTACTGCTACGGAGAGAAGGGTGCTTTTTAGGAAGACACCTTCATCAGTCCGCTGAATGGCTCGGTGCTGATGCCTACCACATCTGTCGCGCTTAGGAAGAGGGCTAGGCATGCAAAGAGTGCCGGGCTCCAGAAAGCAGAAAAGGATTCAAAGAAGTCTTCCCTCCCCGCAGTTTTGGGCTGTTTCTTTCCTGTTAGCTCAGACCCGTTCCTGAAAGAGACTTTTGTGATTGCTCCAGTGAAGCCTTTGAAGCTCCCTCCGCAGCCCTGTCCCTGCTCCAGCCTGGACGAGCCTGAGGATCAGGTTTAGATCTTCTGAAAAGTTAAGGAGAGAAAAGAAGCGAGGAAGCAACTCCTGTGGGTAAACAGCCTTTCAGCAGATGACATTCACAGAGTGCAAGCATCTTTTACTAATTGCAGGCTGTAAGGATCATCATGAAGTGTTTCAGGCTTGCGTGCGCCGTTCGAGCGGCTTTTTACAAAACTATGTGACATCAGCTGCACTAAATTATGCTTGCAGAATAAAATCTGAAGCTGAAAGCAATTCCCCTACCCACTCCCCAGTGGTTTTAATCTATCCTTGAGTTTAAATTGACACGTTTCATCCTCTGCAACGCGGTAGTGAGTCTTTGGCATCGCTGTGCTTTCTTCCTCTAGGGGCACCTTCCAGCAACAAGCCGGTGCTTAAAGAGCTGTTGAAGGCAATGTCAGACCAATTACAGCAAGATTGGTTTAAGCTCTCTATCTGTCTAGGTGTAGTTCTTTGTCCCTTTCTTGATATAAAGACATCTTTCTCTCTCTGTAATTTTCCTTCCCTTATTCACTCGCTTTTGCCCTTGAGCCGTGGTTAAATGTAAGTAGTCTAATGTAAATCTCATCCAGGATAAATATACTGATGGATATCAGAGATCTGAACGAGAAGGAGTTTGAAAACCTGCTCAGTATCTCATGTATTTAAGATTTAAATTCCCTGTTACAGCTTAGCTTCATAACAGGATTAGGCAGCTTGAAAAGAATGGACAAGATCCAGATCTGGCAGAGTTTGGTTAGCTTACTCCATCTCGAGAACTGGTCTGAACCCAGAAATCCTTGAGCTGGGGAATGTTCTCATTTGTTTTCAGCGTGTGGAAGAGTTTAAACGTTGATTGTGAAAGGTCTGTTGTCAGCAGATGAAAGCTGACCACTCTTCCACTTCTGCCTCTTGCGAATGGCATTTAGATCCCATGTGATTGCCTGGTGTAAAGTCTGCAAGACAGAAGGGCAAGTGTTGAAAACATGAAGTCCAGGCTAACCTAGTTCTGTTACAGTTCATCCTTAACTGGTAGAGAGAAGAAATTCATATGACTTATCATATGAAATTTCCCAAAGAGCATTAATGGTTAAATCCGTGTTGGAATCTGTAATATCGTAAGCCTGTGTGTGTTAAATGACCCTAGAAGGGAAGACGGAGGGGGCGGGGAGGTAGAGGATTATCCCTTCCCCAGACCATTGCACTGACTGCATACCAGTCTGGCAAACACGGACTGAGGTTCCAAGTGTGTCTGCAAATGTTTGTTTCACAAGGAGCCAAGAATGACAACACCAAATAAACCAGAGGGATTTCCAGTATCTCACCGGCTTGGTTAGTGCCTGCACTAAGTCACTTCATGTTTCTGGTGTTCTACCGAGTACTGCGACTGTCCTAGCTTAGGAACACCACTTTTTATTATCCTTTAAATCCAGACACTAGTCTCAACCTGAAAAAAAAAAAATCTTATTGCTTCCAAACATGTTCTGCCCCCGTGAGTTTGTGCCTCCCAGGTTCACGTCTCTGTTCAGAGTCCAAAGTCCCCATCACAAACTCAACAAAAAGAAGTTATTTGAAAGTACTACGAAAGTGTCTTTGAAAGTACATCTTGAGTAAAACACCTAGTTTGGACCTGAGTTTATAATACAGGTCAGACTAGGGACTCATCCATGTATCTGGAGCCCCATTTCCTTGGAGTAGCTTCTAGGGGTTCCAGAAGCAAATGCTTTGCAATGCTGAGAAGTGGATTAAAAGAAGTCTTTAGACACAGCTCCCAGAGAAGCCAGTATGGAAATGAGCCACTGAGCAGCCACAAATTTGCTCTGAAACTTCCTCGATAGTCTGGTATGTTCAGCTGTGAGCTCGGGGTCCAGGCTCCCCGTTCTCGGCTCGTCTCTTACCCTGGAAGTGCCATGCTGTTCCAGAGCTGCAGCGACTGGGATGCTGCTTTACAGAAGGTGTAAGGGTGGGTCTGCACTGAGCTCCCCTGTGTGTCCTGGGTGGGCAGAGGGTGCAGTCGGACCCGGCCAGAGATCTGAAATGACCGAGATTTCTGTACAGACGGTTTAGCCACAGCCTCCTATTACCTATAACCTGAAATGAAAGAAAATGCTGTATTCAGTGGCCTCTGAAAAGGGGGGTGCTCAGCAGTGCTATTGCCGGGCACACGGAGATCTGCAAAGCAAGGGGCGTTGTTAAAATGGCTTTTGCTTGCTTATCGTGCAACTAGGCTGTCTAGTCCTATGACTTTAAACCTTCTCTTTGCAAAATTTGGGCTTTAATTGCAACTTGGCCCTTTAAAGGAAAGCATGTGGATGCAATTTAAGTGTAGCAAGAGAGGTTAAATGACTTCATATTTGAGTTCACCTGCTGCAGCAAGAAACCTCCAGGAGCAATTATGCCCTTGTTTTTTCGATCAGCCCTTGACATTCTGTAGTAGAGTGTTATTGTAAGCTCCTGCTTTTGTGTCCTTGGAGTCACCTTCAAAATGTTTAATAAAGTTAAATGTTCTGCTCTGGGCGGCAGAAGGCATCAAATTAATATCCAGAGATTTGGAGAGCTTTCATACACTATGCATCCTGAACTCATCTCTGTTAGTGTTGGTTGCTTTATATATTAATTCAAGATTTGCTTTCCATATGCATTATTTCCTTTATACGCATTAGAAACAAACGTTCTAGCTGGGGGCACAGGGCAGCAGGTCAGGGTGGAGACATGGGTTGTGCTTTCCCTTCTACTACTGAACAACCAACAACTCTGGACATGAGCCACATCCAGAAAACCAACCAGTGTGAAACTGGGTGACAGACGAGAGGGGCTAACCAGGCATCCTAGGGGCCAGACTTGAGGCCAGGCGTGTTTTCTCCTGTTCATTACAGGGACTTTAGGGGACGAACTCAGCTCTAGACACCCATTTATGTTCAGACATGTGCCATGCCCTGTTGCCTTCATAGCACTCATCTTTAAAATATGTTACAGATAGGGGAAGGAGTAAGATCTTTATTGTTTCTAGTCATTTTATGGGTTACGTGTAGCAGTTGGTGAAGATCTGCAGCTGAGAGTATGACATTTTGAGCTGACGGAGTCTCTGGACCAGAGTGGTTTGGCAGAGGGGATCAGCAGATCAGTTACCTTAGCTGATGCCTTCTGAAGGTGTTATTCTGATGAGAGGTGCCACATTCAGCTGTCAGCTGGTTTCATTATTGTTGTTGTTATGGAAGCATCTACAAGTCCCTGTTGCAATCTCAGAGTGTTACATTGTGTTGCACTGTTCATGCATTGGTCTTAATTCCCTTTCACATTAAGCCTTTAATGACCCTTGAAATGGGTCCTTGTGATGTTCAGGCCTACTCTGGGGTCCGTTCGTGCTGGCCAAGTGGGTAGAAGTTCACTGATTGTTCACTGATTTGAATGGTCTGGTGATGATGGCACTTGACCACAGGCTTGATTTCTTGTTCTAGTTGCGACACCAACAGTGGAGCTTGGTGATGGAGAGTGTTGTGCCGTCAGACCGAGGAAATTACACCTGTGTCGTGGAGAACAAATATGGCAATATTAGGCACACGTACCAGCTTGACGTATTAGGTGAGATTTCACCGTTTTCTCTCTACAGCTGCTCTGTGGTGATGCTGAACAGGCGCATGATGGGATATGGGAAGCAGGAGCTTGGTTTCTTTCCTAAAGAACTGAATCATGCATCTTCTGAAATCAACAACAAGCTTCCTTTTGGCCAACATTTCGGCCTCAGATCTGTGATCAGTAAATTACTTAGCTGGTCTACAGAGGGGCCAGAAGGAAGGGCAGGGCTGAGAAGATGCCTCCTCCATTCCCAAGTGGTTCTTCTCTGTTTGGCTTGAGAAGCACTGGGTAGAGTGGTGACCAGGGCACCCAAGGGGGGGACAATTCCAGTCTGCACGCTTTCTGCTGAAAAGCCAGGAGGTGAAGGGTTCAGAGGAGAATCCTTGCTGTAGGAAGGATGGGTAAATTAGGATTTGCTTCTCTTCTCTGTTTTTCAGAAAGGTCACCCCACCGACCAATCCTACAGGCAGGGCTCCCTGCCAACCAGACCGTGGTGGTAGGGAGCAATGTGGAGTTTCACTGCAAGGTCTACAGCGATGCCCAGCCCCACATCCAGTGGCTGAAACACGTGGAAGTCAACGGCAGCAAATATGGACCCGATGGAACACCCTATGTCACGGTGCTGAAGGTTGGTACGCGCTCGTTCTTCTCACGTGCTGCAGAGTCCTTCCTCTCTCTTGGTCTTGGTGTTACAGAGATGGCAGCTACATTGTGGGTATGCTCCTCAGAGAAACCCACTGCCATACGCATGGCAAGAGAGATCAGCACTGAGTAAAGCTGCTTGCCATCAATGGAAGCCATGAACTTTATTTACGTGTTTATAAATAAGCCCTAGATTAGCGGTGCAATGCGAACCAGAAACTACCAACAGCATATGTTCAATGCCACAGTTCCTAGAAGGGTAATCATTACTTACATTGGATTTTTGGATCTTGAGGTCTCATTTTCTGTAATTGTTTTGTGTCCATAAGAAAAAAGTCACGAGAATAAGCCAAGGACAGCTGTTGGGATTGTTCTTTCCTTTAAGCCGGCACAGTGGAATACTCTACTTTTTGGAAGGGGTACAGCAAAAATGTCCTAAAGTCGATGTTCCACACTCTTCTGTTTGCCAGAGATAACACAACTACTGTAGTGGCACAGATAAGCAAAGTAGTTGTAAGAGCTGAGGCAACTGTGAGAAATGCAGCATAATAAACGAGAAGCTGTCAGATTGCATTTGACCTAAAACTGTAAAAATAACCTTTTTTTACAGCTTCAATAGAGGTATTTTTGGGGCTTGTTAAAATAAAAGGCTCCCAACTAAAACACATTCTTTCCTTTTCCTAGTAAACACACTGCAGCGTGCACGTACTAAATAATGCTGAACTACCAGCACCTGAGAGCCAAGATAGTCTTGTTCCAGCCACTAATGTTTGTGAGCATTGCTATTATCCATGCTCAGAAAAGCCTTATTTTTGACTGAGCAAAAACTCACTCAGTAAGGCTTTGCTTTCCTAAAATGCTTTCTTGAAAGGGAACTTCCAGACTACAGCCGGAACAAAGCCCCTGAACTGATGCAAATACAAAAAGCGGAGAATAGAGAGTGAAAAGCACATTGGACTTCTAAAAGACTTTTTTTTTTCTTTTAATATTTAAAGGCATCCTGTGTTGGTGTTTGTTAATGTATATAGGGCCAAATGGAGATTTTCTGACCCTGCAGTTGTAGCTGAAAGCAGATTTTGTCCCTGCTGTTTCAGGCTGAGGTTGTCCTGTGCATGGACATTCCCTGTGCACATCCTGCTGCACCCACCCTTCTTCTCTTTGTATGAAGTTTTAAAAAAGCCCCACTTATCAGATGGCATCTACAAAACTGTAACGCAGCCAGATACATGATAATAAAAGCCAGAGACCCTGGAAATAATTACACAGATTGAAATAACAGATTGGTTGGAAGAAATGGCTGGAGACAGTTCTTCAGGATTGGCAACACACGCTTCTTGCAAGTTGATAAAACTTTTTATTTTCTCACTGTCTCTCCAAATGTGTTTGAATTATGCATATTTGAATTTCCCCCTGGTTTCACAGCCCAGTAACACGCTCTGAATAGCTGGCTGTGTCACATGCCATCTAGTATAGTCTCCGAGCTCCGTGTGTGGTCCCCGTGGGATAAAGTGCTACCTTTTGGAAGTTTGCAGAGCCGCTGTGAACAGTGCCTTGTGTCACAAGCACAAGCTCCCATTTTGCTGTGGCAAAGAACATATAAATAGTCTGTATAAATAGTGTTTTAAAATTAAGTTGGAGCGGCACCGGGGTGGCTAGGTAATTAGAATTGCCAAATACCTTCTCTTCTGTGGACGGCAAAGGCTCCGCATTCCTCGAAGGGGAGCACAGGCAGGCGTTTGAAAGCACAAGTTTTGTTTGGTTTTATTTTTTTGCTGAATAGGACCAGCACACGTCTATTTACTACTTCTGGTTAATCAGGAATGCTTTGAATTGTATTAATGCCGGCATCAGCGCTGGGGCACGGAGCATTTCCATTTTGGGATGCATCTTTTGTGTGCCAGTACTGGGCCTCCGTGGAGCTGTGCAGGCCCAGCTTTGCCTTTTTTTTTTTTTCTTTTAACGTGTGTGTGCTTGTTTTTTAAAAATAAAGATCTGATAAACTGATGTCACTGTCATCTTGGGGCCAGTCCGCTGGCTTTGTGGCCTCCTTCCCCTCGTGCCATGCAGTGCTGCTGCTGTGACCCAGCACCGTGGCCGCGCCGCTGGAGCAGGGTGCTGGTACCAGCCCTTCCCTGTCCACAGCTGCTGCAGAAACGCTCTCTCCTGCCCGGTGCTGTGCAGCCTGCAGCGAGATAAGGCTTTTTTATCAGCCTGCCCTTCCCTCCTGCCTTCAGGAGATTTTGTGGAGTGTAGGAGCTGCTATGGGGCAGTTCGTATATGGGCGGTATCCCGGTCTGCCTCGGAGGGTTAAGGAGAGGTGCCCAGCACATGAAATTCCCCCCTCACATCTAAATGGAGGGAGGGCAAAACTCACCCTGGTCCAGATGGATAAATTGAATGCCGTACTTTCAACCCATTTTTTTAAGCAGCCTGACAAAACCAGGCCGTCACCTGCATTGGTTCCTGAAAGCCTGGGCTAATTTGTGATCAAAGGAAACCCCTTTTTCTTTGCAGAAGAGCACTAAATGCATTCCAGTTACGGAGTGGGGGCTGGCAACACTGTGCCAAGCTTTGTCAAAGGCTAAATTGTGTGTTCTGCATTGAAACATGCCCGGTTTAATTATAAACAAGGCAGCAACAGCAGGCAGGCACGTTTCCCCACTAGTCAGGGCAGACAAACTTGCCAGCACGTAAGCCTGAGAGATGAGATCAGGTCAAAACTGATGGTGCTTGTCATCAGCCATGGACACTGGGGCTCCTCTCTGATGCCATCTCTGGGTTCAGTTCCTAACAACCTGTCAGATCTGGCAGCCCTGTTGAGTTTGATGGGCTGCAAGTCAAAGTGGCAGAACCAGGCCCTGAGACTGGGATGGAGAGAGCGTTAAGACCAAAAAATGGGAAGACCAATTGGTTTTTTTTTCATTTCCAGAACTGAAGCTGATTATTTTTTTCTAGACTTTCCCTATGCTGCTTCTGAGGCCACCCAAAACAGTTGTGCGTTTTCAACCAAAATAAAAACAACTGTTTAGGGAACAAACTGCTATGCTGTTGTGGCAGCATGGAAGAAGAGAAATGAAACCCTGCTTAAGAATCTGAAGTTTGTTTGATTTATATGCACCACTTTATTTAGTAAAGAAGAGACTCCTCTAAGCAGTGGAAAAAATTACAGCTAATTTCTGAAAGGCAAAGTCAGCAGCGAGTTTCAGACCGCCACTGCTTATATTTTGTTTCCAAATTCTATTTTGGAATCTGATAATTAAAACAGTATTTGCTGAGCTGGTTTGCAAACACAAATCTCTGCTTAAGCCCTTTCTCTGGTGCTCCTGTCTGCAGAGTTGTTAAGAAACCATAGAGCCTTTGACTGCTCTCAGATGGAGAAGCGGGAAACTGGTCTGTTTTAAAAAAGGAATCGCATGTGTGCCTCTAGGGAAGGGAAAGGAGTTCACTTGCACGTGGTCTGGGGGCCAAACGCGACTCCTCCTCTTCGCCCAGGTCCCGGGTTAGGTCTCTCACCGCAGGGTGAGCTGGGGATGTTGCCACAGCCGAAAAGAAAATAGCGGTGAACAGTCAATCCTAGCTAATGTGGGTGCAATGGAGGTATTGTTTGGTTTACTGAAGTTCAGGTTTCTGTCTATTCCTGCAGTCTTGGATCAGTAAAAACGCTGAAGCCGATGCTAACCTAAATCTGTTCAATGTGACAGAACAAGATGAAGGAGAATATCTGTGTAGAGCCAACAATTTCGTAGGCATAGCCGAAAAGCCATTTTGGCTCCACATTCGCAAACCAAAACCAGGTAAACCACAGACTCTGTCCCAAGGCCCTGGCAACTGCAAGAATGAGCTATAACATTTTTAAGAAGCTAGTGATTAAAATTGCTATTCATTTTGTATTATACCCTGTCAACTGACGCTGAATGGCTTTATCTTATTTTCTTGCTAATTTTTTATTACGAGAATGTAACGCCTATACAGCAATTGCCATGGAAAAATTCCCACAATAAAACGACTGTCAAATTTTGGTATCAACCCTTCAAGCTTTTATTCCTTTCCTTTCCTTACAATTGAGTGCTGATAACAGAATTGCATGTTAATGACCTGTGACGTTCAAAGCTCGGGAAAACCAAGCTGTTTCAAGATTTTCACTGGTAAAACCGATATAACCAGTACACAGATTTCTGTCCCTTGGAGAAGTAATGGAGAAATAAATATCAACATTGGCTCCTGTAAGCAAACATGTTAAATGGAGAGCAGGGATGTGACTCCAGCCAGGAGAGTTTGGCTGCTGTGTTGCTCAGCGCCGCTGCAGGAAAGTTCCGTACAGGTACCTTCTTGTAATCGGCCAGAGTTACATTACAGCATCGAGGGCTGTGAAATGAACGCACGGCTTCGAGATGCCCACTCTGAAACCATTCTAAACAATTCTAAAATTCTGCATTTTTCAATGAACTAATGAATCAAAATGTTTGTATGCTCCCCTGATCAGCACTTGAGTCTTTCCCCACTACATCTCCCCTCCTTTCTCCTTTCTGTCTTTCCTCTCCTCTTTTTACCACCTTTCTTTTCCCTCCCTGTACTCACCCTACTAACCCAATGTCAGTCATATTGTGGGGGCAATTTTTCGTTTGGATGCTTTTGCTTGCATGCTTCTTTAGTGGGACAGAGTAAGAACCTGGTGAAGGGAACTTTTTTTTGCTTTTGACTACAGGTTGCAGAGGGGAATGAATAAATAAATGTGGAAGATGGGCCATTGAAAAAAAAAAACAACCCACCTTAATCTGCTTTTGAAATTTGGCTGTGGTGTCCTCACACTTGCTGGGAATGTGGCTTATTCTCTGTTTTCCCTCTTTCTATATGTGTGTGTTTTTTTTCCCTGTAGACGGCAGGTGTTAACACAACGGATAAGGAGCTAGAGATTCTGTACTTGCGAAATGTTACTTTTGAGGATGCTGGGGAATATACTTGTCTCGCAGGGAATTCTATTGGGTTCTCACATCACTCTGCTTGGCTGACGGTGCTACCAGGTATTTCCTTCTGTGCTGGCCTCTTTCCCTCTCCAGGGTGCCTTGAGGTTTTGCTGTAGAAATGCCAAGTTCCTGCAGACTGCCCCTTGCTTGGAAGAGGGCACGTTGTCCGTGCAGGGCTCTCCTCTGGGATTTGCTGTGCCGGTGGTAAATCCACACAGCAGAAGACCTCTGTTGCATATTCACAGCTGACACTTTTTGCATCGCGTCTCAAGATCTAACTGATTTTTGCAGTAATGAAACAAAATGCCCAGTATCTTTTTCTGATCTAGATAACAAGGAGGAGTTCACAGCCTCTTTGTCAGGAGACTGTTAAGTGCCAAAATTAGGATTTTCTGTCTTCTTACACTGCCGCTGGGAGAAGGAAACCTTCCCATCAGACGATCCAGGGCACCTAAATTGGACATGGACTGTAGATCATCTTGTGAAGGAACAATTCTGTCTAACCTCACATCTTAACCTAAAATTAGATTCATAAGTGGTTGGTGGGAGTGCACCCTTCCCTGCCTGTAGCATTATTTCCGCTTCACGGATGACCAGGCCAAGATAGCAGTCATCTCAAACAGAAGGTTGAGGAGAGTCATCTGTAGAGAGAGCCCAGGAGTCCTGGCTCCCAGGGGCATTGCACGCTGCCTGCTCCAGCTGGGATTGCTGAAAGCTGCAGTGGGCTTGAAACCCAAGGCCAGAGTGACCTCAATTTGGTGGTTCTTTCATGTGCAAAGATCTCATTCACAATGAAGCCAACATAGAATATGCAACAGAGGGGTCTGCAGTCCCAAAGAGGGGGACAAGGCTGTGCTGTCCCTTCACCTGCAGAATCTGCCTCTGGCTGTGGGGGAGGCGTGGGCAAGGTCCAGGAAAGCACAAGCAATATTCATGTTGAATCTCATAGGTGCTGTGCCTTGCAGATAGATGGTGCAAGAACAGACCTGGAGTATATTCAGTAGACCCCTACTGAAAGGGCACCCAAAATCCTACACACCCCACTGGCTCACCCAGTTGTAGACCACATTTGGGTCCATCTTGCAGCACATCCTTCTCGGCATGTGTTTAGGAACTGGAAACTTTGGCATTTCTAATGCTGACTTTGTCTGTGCGGGTGATTTGGATGTAATCACTTTTACTGGGGCTCAAGAGGGTTTCCTTCCCGCCCAGCCCTGCTGCCGGTGGGATCTGCTGGTCTTTTCTCTGTTTATTTGCCAGCTCTAAAATAGCTGATCTGATCCTGTTTCTGCTTCTGCCATCCTCTGGATGAGAAATCATTTCCTTTGGTTAGAAGACTAATGTCTCTGTTATTTTGAGAATCTCCTGATACTGTCTCATCCAACTGTTGTGCTATTTTTACAATGTCTGAACTCACACCTCTTATTTAAGCAAAGAATAAACAGGGAAAAATCAGCAAAAAACTTGAAGTGGAACTTTATATTGAAGTCGGATGCAGTGCGGGACATCCGTCTGTGCAGCAGCAGGCCCCCAAGCGCTGCCCACAGAGAAGGTGCAGTGTACGGCCCGTCTGGGGAACCTCTGCTTGTAAGCCCCTGCCCCCGTTACGAGAGGAGAGACATGGAGCAGAGAGCGAGATGGCGTGAGCCAGGGCAGCAGAGCTGCGGCACTGACCGTAGTGCCTGATCCCGAGAGATCTGGTAGCCCTTCCCCGCAGAAGAAGATGGCTGCTTGGCAGGATCAGGCCCTGCACTGCTGGCACAGAGGCTGGTGCAGCCCCCAGTGTCACCGACAGCCCTTTCCCCATGTCCCCCTGGTCACAGCCACCGAAGACCGGACACGGAGCCTGCTGCTGCCAGGGGAAAGCTCCCACTGCTTGCCGAAGACACTGCTTTGGGGCAGCAGTGATGTACACGAGCCGTTGGCGAGCTAACCGTGCCGGCATGACTTCATTATAAAGTTTCCCATGGGTGACTGTTCCTCTGACGCCAGCATGCCTTTGGGGGACAGAAAACCAGTCCCACCGTGGCCCCTTCCTCTGGTCTACGTGCCTGTCCTGAAAGGAACAAGGGATGAATCACAGCTGAGCATTTCTGGTCCCCCAAAAAATGTCTTGCTAGCAGGTAGCCATTGCTGACGGGCTCGTGCCATCAGCCTTCCGGCTCAGCCACCTCTCCAGGCCAGACCGTACAGCCTTTTCCCAGCATAACTGAGTTTCCATGAAATAATTATGCAGATTGCTCTCATGAGGCGTTTTCCCTGTGTGATGCCTTACTCTTGGGTGCTCTTTGAGTCCCTTGGTCCCTCAGGGCAGGCACCGGTCCAGTGGCAATCATTGCTGGGGAAGCCGAGTCAGCAAAGTGCAGCAAACCCCAGTCCTGCAGCCTTTGCACATCCGAGGCATCCAGCTATGTGGTGTGGGTGTGCGGGGAAAGCACGATCTGGGTCAGAGGGACAGCACAGACACGCGAAGACACCTTCAACCTAGAGCAGTGGTTTTCAACCTGTGGGCTGAAGGCTCATCCAAACCCCGGGGTCGTATCAAAGGGTAATAAAATTACCCCCAAAAAGTCAAACTGAACTAATGCTTTAGCTACAGCCACAGGGGGAAAACCACTGGCCTAGGAGAGTCTCCTCACTGAAGTCACTCAGAAAACTGGTGTAGATGAGCAAGTCCTCCCCAAATTCCTTGTGCTGCGTGTGTGTAGTTGTGTGCGGGCAGCTGCCCGCCCTGTCCTGACTGCCGTCTCTTGTCACCCTGCAGCGGAGGAGCTCATGGAAATGGATGATTCGGGCTCGGTGTACGCTGGCATTCTCAGTTACGGCACTGGCTTTGTTCTCTTCATCCTGGTGCTGGTCATTGTGATTATCTGCAGGATGAAAATGCCAAACAAAAAAGCCATGAACACCCCCACTGTACAGAAAGTCTCCAAATTTCCACTCAAGAGACAGGTAACAGAAAGTAGATACAAGATTCCTATTCCCCCCTATGGTCATCCCTCTCCCCCTGCCCCCACCTTGAAATTTTCCCTCTAGGTGAGAAGCTCTACCAGAAGAACATTGCCCAAGGGGGACATAAGTTGGCTGCAGTCTAGGAGTTTAACGCTTTTTTATTCGTTTCCGTTCCAGTGGAGCAGCAGCTGGTGGCAGCTGACTCTGGTTCATGAGCAGCTCCCAAGCAGCCACGTTTCTGTCGCCCTTGTCCAAGAGGGGCTGGCAGTGCAGACGTGGAGGCCACAGAAAGCACATTTTGCAGGGAAACAGTTCAGTCCAGGCTCCCTGGTGGAGCGGGGGGATTTGGGGAGCAAGAGAACATTTAATTGTGCTCGGTCCTGCTTTCGCAGGGAGTCACTGGTGATTTGAACCAGTTCTCATGGAGGTGGAAGAGGATCCTCTTTCTCCTTGCAATTAGAGATGCTCTGCCATGTGTAATTGCAGAGGGGCAGGAGCAAAAGTCACCGTGTATAACCACGTAGTGAAGGATACGGATTTCACAGCTTTGGCTGCAAGCTCGTGGTGGGCATTGACAGGGCCACAACAGGAGAAGTCACTCCATAGCCCGTACGTGCTATGGAGATGCTCTCAGAGCAACTGAACGGGTTATACCTCCTGCCTGCTCGAGGGCCCTGGCTGACCTGTCCCTGCTTTCCGCCAGCTAAAAGCCTGACCACAGGTGCCTAGATCAGTGGGCTTCTGCAGGGATGGGGGGAGATCTGGAGGTGGGGGTTTCCCATTCAGAACTTACCAGAAAGCTGTCAGTGGGAAAGTTAGCTCAAACCCTTTCAGTGATCCATCTCGGGCACTGCCTTCCCTAGGAATACAGTTGGCAATAACACTTCATTTGCTCTACCCAAGCAGGTGTCGCTGGAGTCCAACTCTTCCATGAATTCCAACACGCCCCTGGTCCGGATCACGCGTCTCTCCTCCAGTGACGGGCCGATGCTGGCCAACGTCTCCGAGCTGGAACTGCCTCCTGATCCCAAGTGGGAATTGGCACGCTCTCGGTCAGTCAACCCGTGGGTTGGGGTCCCTGTGCCTGCCAGGAGCGTCACCACCCCGGTACCCACTAATGCACCTGCTTGTTCCTCTCTCCAGCCTGACCTTGGGGAAGCCGCTTGGCGAGGGGTGTTTTGGCCAGGTGGTGATGGCAGAAGCGATTGGGATTGATAAGGACAAGCCAAACAAGGCCATCACAGTTGCTGTCAAGATGTTAAAAGGTATGGGGAGTCCACGAGGGCAGAACAGCATATTGTGCTGGGATTTCCCTCTCTTTTAAGTCTTTTATACAAACAGATACAGCAGAAGAAAGCAAGAACAGCCTTTCTTCCCCTTCACCCACATAGCCTGGGGGTGAGGGCTGTCTCCTTGCAGAACATGTAAAAGTGCAAATCCCATCAGGAAGAGGGAATGGGAATTAACCCCGTTCTCTGCCAAGGGGTAATAGCATCCCTGAGAGGAAGGGGAACTCCCTTCACTTGTAGCCAACTCTGTGAATCAGCCCACTTCTTACTCCTCCCATAACCAGCGCTGCCTGTTCTAGCAAAAGTGTATGCAACGAGGTCAGGTGGAATTTGCAGAAATGCCACGGACGAACTCCTTCCTGAGGAGCTTCTTCAGTGAAGGAACTCGATCCCAAACTCCTCAGAGGGGGACCAAAAATGTGGGAGCACTGGGCATGTTTGGATGAGTCTCTGTTTCTCATCCTTCCTCCGTGCACAGTAACCACGGCCGACACACAGACAAAATCACCCTGAGGAGTTCAGCTGGAGCGAGCAGGGCAGATGCTCCAGCAGTGAGCAGCGCGGGTTTGAGGTTACACGGGGTGACATCTTTAAAAAAATAATATTCCTCATCATAAAAGAGTTCTTTTAATTTACATTTCTTTCAGCCCATTCTGAAGTTGTTTTTGGAAGCGGGAACATTTCCATCTTTCCAAACCAAAGCATTCATTTGGGGAGGTTTTCCCCCATTTTTCTACATTTATAGAAAATGTGAGGGAGTTTTTCTACTTTTGTAGAAAAATGACAGCTTTCCATGCAAAAAATACATTCCTTCCTCTGGTCCCTCTCTCAGCTCTGACTTTCCCCCATCCTTAGCACTTTGCCCCTGGAAATGAGGGAGGGAAACAATCAGAAATAGAAAATGGTGTCAGGTACCAAAACCAACTTTTTTTCTTTAGAACTTATCAGGATGAAAGAGAAGAGGAAAGGTTTTATTGATTTCCATATGAACATTTCTCTCCATCTATTTGGTTTTTCTTCTTGAACAAATATTCTCTTTTTCTGAGATAGTATTTTTTGTTTTTATTTTGATCTTCTTCCCAAAGTAGAATAAAAACAAACAATGCCATATTTTGAGTACTGTTCCCCTATCAAAGCCCCACATAGCTAAGCAGCAGTTCTATTATCTACTTCACAAAACACTTATTTTCTTCCTGACATTTTTTTGCTTTCCTCTCTTGCTTTTTCCAGATGATGCCACAGATAAGGACCTTTCTGACCTGGTCTCTGAGATGGAAATGATGAAAATGATTGGGAAGCACAAAAACATCATTAACCTCCTCGGTGCCTGCACGCAGGACGGTACGTAGCAAAGCAGCCCAGTGCTCGCAGGGCGATGGGAGGCTCAGGTTTGGCTGTCCCTGCTGAGTAATTACTCATTGGCCGCCCAAAATGTCCCAGATGAGATTTCAGTGGTCAGCTGTTCTTCCGCTGGATGCTGACGGTGCTCTTTCTTGCAGGACCGCTCTACGTGTTGGTGGAATACGCATCGAAGGGGAACTTGCGGGAATACCTCAGGGCACGTCGCCCACCTGGCATGGACTATTCCTTCGACACCTGCAAGCTGCCGGAGGAGCAGTTGACATTTAAAGACCTGGTTTCCTGCGCCTACCAGGTGGCCCGGGGCATGGAGTACTTGGCATCTCAGAAAGTGAGTTGAGAAACCTCGTTTGGTAGAAGCGTTGGCCAGACCTGTGTGTTCAAAGGCGTGCGGTGCTTGCATGTGCATAGGCCAACTCAGACAAAGCGTTGCAGGCTTCTCCCTTTAGAGACCAGATTTTTCAGTATGAAGCATCTTGGGGTTTTTGCAGAAGGCTTCAGCCGTATGCAGTAGCTCCCATATGCCGGCTGCATCCGTGAACCATACAGCTGCACAGCCCTCGCTGTCACCTGCAGCCCCGTTAGCATCCCCAAAACGCATACAAAAACACAAGCAACCCAGAGCTTGGTGCAGTTCCTCGGCAATTCAACCTGCACCACTCGGAGAGGTGACTGGCTTTCAGATGTGCGATCCTGAGCCTCGAGCAGCAGTGGTCAGGGTGAGCGTCACACCCAGTTGTGAGCTTCCACAGTGGGAGACGTTACTTTAGACAACAGTCAGGAGCTGTGTGCACCCCTGTGCCCCTGATCTCCCTTCTGAGATCGCTAAGATGCAGAACACCTACGAGGAAGCTGAGATCCTGGGTACAGTTGTGTGTTTGCGGCTGTCACCGGCTCGGCGATGGCGGTGGATTTGGCCCGTGCCCAGAATGCTCCCTGGGGAGCTCTTTGCTGGCGTTGAGCCGGCTGCTGCGTTTGCTTACATCGTACCCTGGGATTAGTCCTGATCTACCCTGACATCAGCAAGTGGAGAATCAGGCTTTGGGTTCAGGAAGCTGTGCACCAGCCGGCGTGACCTCTGTTTGGAGGCAGGGAGCACTGCGGCAAGAGCGAGCTCAGTGTCAGATGGCAGATGTGTTCATGCTGTCACCGCAGTTCAGGGCGGATGGTTCGTGGTGGCTTTAAACTCCCCCTCTGCACAGCGCAGGCTTCTTTGTCAGCTAACAGCTATTTCGGATGTATTGGAGATGTCTTGATTTGAGGATGGTTTTGCCTTCAAACATCAGCCCGCACTCCTCTTCTTGGAGGAAACAGGGCAGAAAGACAGCTTCACATCCCAGTAAGCGCCCACAGAAGAGGAGGGTTGGCTTGCTCCTCTGTGCATCTCCTTTGGAGAGAAAAGACGCGTGGCCGTGTCAGCGCCGAGGCTGCCGATTAGGTGTTGCTAAGAGGTGGCTCCCACCGAGCATGCATGATGAGGCAGTGACACAGAAAGCGAGGAGTTAAGCAGTGCCCACAGCTTTATGAGCTTGGGAGTCAATGAAACGGCAGCTCATAAACCACACGGTGCCGTTGGTTCCAGGCGCGAGCAGCTAACAAGCCCTTATTTATTGACTTGCTCACCTTTCACAGTGCATTCATCGCGACTTGGCAGCCAGGAACGTGTTAGTCACTGAAGATAATGTGATGAAAATAGCCGATTTTGGCCTCGCTAGAGACGTTCACAACATCGACTATTACAAGAAAACCACCAATGTAAGTACAGAGCTGCCAAGCACATGCAGCTCTCCTTCTGTCAGGGAATTCGGCCATCCCTGCAGCAAGTGGCCCTTGCCTCTCTGGGGCTTAGGAGGAAGAAATCTGCTGGTGGCCTCACCTATTGAGGGGCTGTAGATAGGCTGGTCCCAGAGTCCACCCACCGTCTGTTTTCTTCCTGACAGATACTGCTGGTGCTAGCAGCAGGTTGAGATGTCCCAGCTCTGCCAAGCAGGCACTAAACTAAGAAAAACCAAGTTTTTTACCCAAGGGGAATGGAGCCCCTTCCAGTCTGCTCCACTACTGCTCAAAAAGGTCCCAAGGAGGCAACCTCTGGTCCCACCAGAGCCCTTGACAGAGGAATGGCACTTTGCGTATTTCTGGAGCTGCCTGCCTTTCATTTGTTTCTCTCTCCTGTTTGCAACTGAGCTTCTTGTCTCCACTACCAAGAGCAAGAAGATGGTCCCAGCTGAGGGCTGAGTGCTGGAGCCATTTATATTTTCTGTGGAGATGAATTTAGGAATAAAGGGCTGGAGAGAAGACCTGTGTCTTGGTTTAGAGCCCTGCAGCAGGTGTTGAGCCCTGAGAAAAAGCCACGGCTACACTGTAGTGTGGAGATGGCAGTGGAAGAGGTTGAGGGTATTGCAGAATCTGAGGGCCTTGTGAGTGCAAGGGCTCTAAATGTCCAGGCAATCCTACAAAGCCCACCATGCCCATACTGATCCTTTCCTATATCATATCAGAAATCTTTCTTAATTGCCAGGATTTCTTAATCATAAATTAATAAAAATTCTTGGGAATTTTAATTCAGATGGATTTGTCCTGTTTGAGCTGTGTTGGACAGCTGAGACCATAATCCTGTTGGTGCATCCTGCCTGTGTCCCATCTTGTCCCTGTTGTCACCCCCAGTGAGACAGTGGGTCAGGACAAAGCTCTCCCATGGCCAAATTATGCCTCAAACATGAAACAGTCCTTTCTGACTCCCTCCAGGGGCCAAGCAAAACCCAAAAGAATTATGATTAATCTAGTCTTTATTTCTCATGTATGACTGCCCGTGTTTATGACCCTGATGTAGAATGTTCCCCTGGAAACCTGGGATCAGGCCTTCTCCTTTAGCCTCCAGCAGTATCAGGATTTGATTCTTTGAGGATGTGGCCCTTGCAGTCAATCTTGGACGTTTCCCCTCAAGTTCAGCCTAAGCGGGGTTTGGACTCGGAGTCAAACTGTGTCTTCCAGCCAGAGACAGAAAGTGTTGTCCCATGCTGTGCTGCAGAGCTCACTGCATTCGTGAGCGAGGGATGCTGTTCCCATGCAAAGATTTAGATGCTCTGATATGTTAAACCTGCCTTGGCAGTGAAACACAGTCCTCTACAGAGAGCATTTACTGCAAAGATTGCCAGCGAAGATCCAGGGATCAAGTGCTGTAATCTGTTTATATGTGGCCACTACTGCTTTGCCCAGTGACCGGGAAGGCAGATGTGGTTGTTAATGAAAATGTTTCAAACTGGATTAGAAAAGAAGATTCAGATGGTGCCATTGTGGCTGGGGGAATATGCTGATGGGATGTTCCCATTGTCTTCCTAATTACAGGGTCGGCTGCCTGTGAAATGGATGGCTCCAGAAGCCTTGTTTGACCGAGTCTATACTCACCAGAGCGATGTGTAAGCATACCCGTGCTTTTTTAAAAAAACAAAGCGACAGGGAAATCAGCACCGATAGTGTATTAAAGTCAAACATACTGCTAAGCACGGGCAGGGCTCAGTCACCGCTGGGCTGCATGGAGATGCAAAAACACAGGAACCTATTCCAAGCTGCAGCTTTGCACACGTGGTTTTATTTTACTGTTATCTAGTTGCTTTCATCTGAGGATCTCTAGTTTGCTGCTGCAAAACTGTTGGAAGGCAGGCGGGTGTTTCTTGTCCGGTTTATAGATGAGGAGATTCATCCCGTAGTCAAAAAAATTTGTGGGAAAAAAAACTCCATGCAAAAAAAAATTACCCTCAGCTTCGTCCGTGCTTTGCCCCAGACAGTTACGCTTCAGCTGAGTACCTGGGGTGAGCTTGAAATATTCTGTCTGCTGTTACTGGCGTTGATTGGAGAATATTCAGCAAGTACATTCTGGGATTAATTTTGCCGCTTCGCTTATTTGCCTTTATTTTTATTAATCCTGCCTTGTCCATTTTAGTGCCTCTGCACGGTAAGCAAACAGCAGAGCCCACCTCACGTGTAAATCTGTTTCACATCTGAATTTTGCAAGGGCTGAAGTAGCTCTACATGCGCACCGGCTTTTTTATTTCAATATGTCGTTGGCAGTGGCATTTTTACAGTAGCTCAGCAGCCAGCCTGCCTGCTCCCCGAGGCTCGCCACTTGCAATTGCACAAATGAATCTTTCTATTTCTGTATTTTTCACATACTTTGGCTTTTATTGATCTTAAACCATAGTTTCCATGCTTAGGTAATGCTGCAGTGGGCATGACAGATAAATCAAAGCTAGGCAACGGGAGAGCAAGCGTGCGTGAAAGCGAAACAGCGACAGATAATCCCTGTTTTTAACAAAGAAAATGAAGAAGGCAAAAGATGTTTTTGAAAAAGAGGACTTTTAACCAGAGCGCAGCTGTGGGAGTGGAGCATGTAACATTAGTGCTGTGCTGATTTTTGTTGGGGTATTTTTCTCCCAGCTTGGCCAGTGAAATGAGTGTTGTAACAAGCAAGTTTTGGTATCAGCTTGCACAATTAGTGGCCTGTGGTTCCAAGCCTGCAATTCAGTGAAGCTGTGCATGAATAATTTGATTTGTTCCATTCAGTGGAGCTGGTGGAAGACCTAACAAAGAGCTGGGGGTAATAGATGGGCTGTCACCTATCTGATTAAATGCTCATTTCAATTTCAGACTTGGTGCCTGGGATTTCTTTGCTATTGAGTTGGATCAGCAGAGATCTCCAAGTAACTAGTAAAAATGGCCTAGGCAATTAGTCATGCTATTGATGACTTTGTTAGCTATGCATGGCTGCACAGAAATAAAGCCAAGCGGGAGGGAGGGGATATGGTGGGGGGCTTGGAAAAAAACCTCATTGAATTTTAAAGATCTTTCTTTGGTTTCCAGCTGGTCTTTTGGAGTGCTACTATGGGAGATCTTCACTTTGGGAGGGTCTCCGTACCCGGGAATTCCCGTTGAGGAACTCTTCAAACTCTTGAAGGAAGGACATCGGATGGACAAACCCGCAAACTGCACCCATGATTTGTGAGTGTGTGCTGGGGGGTGACCTCCTCACCCAGCTCCTCCTTCCCTCAGTGCCCAGATGCCACCCCAGGCCATGGTTCAGGCCAGCAGGACATCCCCGCCGTGCCATTGTGGAGCTGGCGGTGGGTGGGTTCATCCACCCTGACATGTTTTGGCTCAGCCCATGACTGCCAGGCAACGTAACACAGCTGATAATGTAACGTTTGGTGGGTGGCAGTTGGGGGTGAAGCTCTGGTGTGTCATTTTTAGGATGATTTCTCCTCCTACTTCAAGAGCATGGACTTGTGTGAGGTGATCAGTAATGAGGAGCGTGGCTCCACAAAACCCGCCTCCTCTTCCCCCCAGCTGGCCACACGCCAAGGCCACCATGGCTGAAGTTGCACTGGCCATAGCTGTTCTCTCAGGCGATTTTGGGGTGGGTTTGCAGGTGGGTGGGCATGGCTTAGCCCCACCATGGGTGACAGTCCCCTCTCCTCTCTCGTGAAGGTACATGATCATGCGGGAGTGCTGGCACGCGGTCCCCTCGCAGCGGCCCACCTTCAAGCAGCTGGTGGAAGACCTGGACAGGGTCCTCACCGTGACGTCCACCGATGTGAGTGTGGTGGGGTGGGTGCAGGGAAGGGTCGCTCGGTCCCTGGCTGGTGGCACCTGGTGTTGATGGGTCTGTTGTCCTGGCAGGAGTACCTGGACCTCTCAGTGCCCTTCGAGCAATACTCACCAGCCGGCCAGGACACCCACAGCACCTGTTCCTCGGGGGATGACTCGGTCTTTGCACATGACCTGCTGCCCGATGAGCCCTGCCTGCCCAAGCACCCCCCCTGCAATGGCGTCATCCGGACATGAGGACACCCCGGGCGGACGGACAGACGGACAGATGGACAGGCAGGCAGCATGCCCACAGAGGCGCGAGGGTGGGGCGCCAAGGACGGAACCGTAGTGAAGGATCTTCCAGTGGAACTGCGTGGTCGTGCCTGGAGATTTGTGTTGTTGTCGAGCTGTTCAGGGTAAAAACAAAACAAAACAAAACACTTTTTTTTTGTTGTTGATTTTTTTCCCGTTTGCTGTATAAAAAGTCAAGAAGCACTGTTTGGCCTGAAGGAACTAATCTCTTGCCAAGATGATCTATCATATATGATTTTTTTCTTTGTTTATTTTTATTCTTTTTTTTGTTTGTGTTTTTTGTTTGGTTTTTTTTTTCTTAACTAAGCAGAATGTTGAACCTGGGGGGTGCTGACCTTCCAGCCTCCGCGCTTGTGTTTCGAGTGCCAGAGTAGCCGTTCTGTGCCTGCAATACGAAGAAGAGGAAAAAAAAAATCTTCCTTTTTAAAAAAACACAAACCCACAAACGGAAAGAAAAAAAGAGTGTAAAGAATGTAGAAATTCTTTGCTTATGCAATCTGTACATGAACCTTTTTGGTGGAGCTGAAAAGCCACGTTGCCTGCAGGGATTCATATATTTATAAAAATATCTATATTTTTGTTGTCGTCATTTTTATAGCTTCATGATCGTATTACCCATCTACATAGAAGGAATCCTTTTTGGAAGAAGAAAAAAAAAATAAGTAAAATGCAAATCATCATGGAGAAAGAAAAAAAAAAAAAAATAAAAAGAGACAGTGGAGTCATCTGAAATGGCGGCGCTTTGGCCAGGCTCGGTGGCTGCTGGCCCTTGCCGTGGGCTGGGGGCGATGGGGCTGTGCCAAGGCGGGAGCAGACCCCGGGGCCGGGCAGAGACCCAGCAGCGGCCGTGGGGGTTCTCGGCGAGGAGAGCATCACCCGTCCCAGAGCAGCGGGGGACCTGGCTCCTGGGTGCCCACATGGCGTCTCAAGCCACATCCTGACCTTTGGGAACAGCCGTTCGGAGGGAAAAAAAAATCTGGCTTCTGGGGGTTTGCATAGTTTTGCTTGCCGAGAGTGAGTGGGAGCGGAGCAGCCTCTCCCGCCACCCCTCGACGCCAGCGGTTTGGCTCCATCTACGTGCAGCGACTCGGAGAAAGAAGTTACGGGTACCTGTAGGCAAGAGCCTTTAACTTATATCAAAAAGGTTTATTCCAGAGAATCTGTGTATATATCTATAAATATATCCTGTATATATATAAATAAATATATTAAGGAAAAAAAAAGAATGTATAATACTAATGCAACATAAAGCAGTACTGAGAGAGTCTCAAAATACGAGCATTGCAATCTAGGATATACTGATCTGGGAGAAAGAAAAGTTTCTTGTTTGTTTGTTTTATATCTTCACAGTTTTGTTTTAAAAATTGTTCCTTAACATGTATATTTGTAAAGTTATTTATAGACATTAACATATCTGTTCATCGGTTTAAATAGCGTAGCGTTACTGTAAACTTCAAATTTCACTGAGTTTAAGGGGGTTTTTTAACTTATTAAAAATGGAGAAAAAATATATTAATCAAGTTTTTCTTATGTGTTTATGGGAAATATTGAAAGAATGTATAGGTGTACAGTCCTTTAACAAATTACATTTAATGTTATAAATATATATATATGTATTCATTAAAAAAATATTAGTTTATCCTGGATTGCAGTGAGCAGAGGTAAGTTTATTTTTCAATACATCACCAGTGGTTAAAACCAAACAAACAGCAGCAGAGAGATGATTTTTTTGCATATTTCAGGAAAACGGGGCCAAGAATTCTTCCATCAGTTTAACCACTGTGTGTCAAGGGGGGGTGTGGGTGTTTATTTTTCTATTTTCAAATGAAGGTATTCTTTGTGGTCGATTTAATAACAAGCGTGCAGCAAAGCGAAATGTCGACTTTGGGTGATGCGGGGTAATTTTTTTCTCCCCCCCCCCCCACTTTGCCAGTACCGTTGCGTTTTGGGCTTCGGCAACGCCACATGCGCAAGCAGCCAGGAGAGTGACGCTGCGCGCAGGAGAGCTGCAGCGACCGCGGGTTGCGTTGGCATCCGACACACTGGGGAACGCCAGCTGTGCCCCATGTCCCGCGTTAGAAACGCTGCGCTGCTCGTTCCTCGCGGTCAGGTGGCTGCTGGAAAGCCCACGAGTGCACCAAGGAACGTTGGCGTGGACCAAGCTGCCAAGGGG